>Ga0102592_1000095_pt1 | contig 272450 bp, 232 predicted proteins | sample AraplaCol_mMF_r2_FD_76861 | JGI IMG/M metagenome (GOLD analysis project Ga0102592, IMG submission 76861) | Arabidopsis root microbial communities from North Carolina, USA - plate scrape MF_Col_mMF_r2 (SPADES assembly) (version 2) | ecosystem: Host-associated > Plants > Roots > Endosphere...
TCTGCTTGTACTTTTCAAGTAAGATGAGAAACTCCTGGTCAGTCATGGTGTAGCATTCAGGATAAAGACGTAGGAGAAAAGGGGGAGGACTATCCGGGAAGAAAAAATTTTCGTTGCTCAATGACCTTGCATGGTGAACACCCATTCCATTACCGCCAGGGGCAGGATCACGGCATAATGCTGGTCCATATAACCGCGGATAAAGTGTAAGGCCTGTGCTACCTGGTTCTTTACCGTAAACCGGGAAAGGTGCATCAGGGAGGCGATCTCCGCATAGCTGAGGCCTTCTTCTTTGGCCAGGATGAAGATCCGGCGGCGTTGGGGAGGCAGGGCTGCTACGGCCTCATGTAAAAGCTGACTGTATTGGTGCTCCTGTACGCGATGATCGGTATCGTTCACCATCAGTGGCTGCTCGTGTAACAATTGCTCCTGCGCGGCAAGGGCGGCTGCTTTTTTGCGGAAATGGTCAAAGATACAGTTACGGGCCAGTATAAACAGGTAATCCTGCAGGCGTTCCACCTTACCAAATTGCGCCCGTTTGATCCATACCTTCAGAAATACCTCCTGTACGATTTCCCTGGCAAAGGAGGCCTCTTTCACATATACCAGCGCTGCTTCATAAACAGGCCGGCTGTAATGGCGGTAAATGGCAGTATAGGCATCCTCATCGCCGTTAGCGAGCCGAGCTAGTAATGTCCCCTCATTATTTAAGGTATAAGTGCCCAATTAACGCTATCCTGTTTGATTTGATATAAATGTAATCAAAAACGAGCTAATCTGATGACTGCGGCAGGAATTCATGGCGGGCTCAGGATAAGTTGCCTGCATTTTTTTTAAATAGCTTATATAGCCTTGACACTGTATGAATAATCTATTAGCATTTTATAAATACTTTTCTGATACATATGATTGCCCCCAGGTATACTACTATATTTAAGCAAGATAACTGCTATCTATAAAGAGTGCTTATATCCTGGTTATAACCTGCTTACAACCTGCTTATATACCCCAGACATCCCTTATCAAAGCTATATCTACAAAGGGTTTGCGCCGAATTATGGCTTTAAATTATTGAATTTCAATAGGGAAGGAGACGGAAGGGCCTAAGGAGAGCCAGTTTGTACCTGGAAATAGCAAAACTGGATCAGCCGTCTGTTAGGTGTCCTAACTAAGTTTGTATAACAAAAATGTCTAACCTTTAAAAACGCAGGAAAATGAAAAAATCAATCTTTTATCACGCGGGCTGTCCTGTTTGTGTGAGTGCAGAACATGATATCGTCAGCCTGGTTGGCGAATCAAATGTAGAAGTAGTACATCTGGGAGAAGACAGAAGCCGCATTAATGAAGCGGAAACTGCAGGTGTAAAGTCTGTACCTGCACTGGTGACGCCCAACGGGAATGTATTGCACATTAATTTTGGCGCTTCGATGGCAGATGTTAAAGGATAAAAGTATCGCAGTCCGGATCACGGAAGCTTAGAGCAATCTGGCGATGGTCTTGATCCCCTCTTCCAGCTGTTTTTCAGTCAGGGAGGCATAACCAAGACGTAGGCCGTTGATGGGTGCTTTGAAGCTGAAGTGATCCGGCGGAATGATCTGTATGCCTTTCCCCAGCAATGTTTTCGAGAGTTTTACCAGGTCTTTGGATTGTTTAGGTTCCAGCCAAAAGGCAAGTCCTCCTTCCGGTTTACGGAAATTTACTTTGTTAGCAAGATGTGTCCCGATCAGTTGTTCGAAAAGATCTCTTTTATCTTTATAAAGTAAGGTAGCCTTTCTCAGGTGCCGTTTGATATGGCCATCATTGATCAGCTGCAGGATGGCCTGTGCCATGATGTTATCCCCTTGTACATCGATGATCTTCCTCAGCTGGCTCACCTTCGCGATGAAGGATTTGGATGAGGCCAGGTAGCCCATACGCAATGCGGGGGCTACTATCTTACTCATGGTTCCGATATAAACATAGTGTTGTATGTTCTCAAAGCTGCTCACTGGCAGGATGGGGCGCTGCCCGAAGTGGAACTCGTTATCATAATCATCTTCTATAATGGTGAAGCCATGCTTGTTGGATAGGGCGATCAGTTCCAGCCGCCTTTGCAGGCTTAAGGTAACTGTGGTGGGGAATTGATGATGCGGGGTGATGTAAATAGCTTTGATAGGTTTATTGGAGCGAAGGTATGTCTTCAGCTCGTCCACGATCATTCCCTCTGCATCTACATTCAGGGGTAAGAGTTTTGCGCCTGCATTTTCAAAGGCTGTCCATGCTGGTTTGTAGCCAGGGTTCTCGATGGCTACGTAGTCCCCCTTTTGTAAGAGGCAATGTGCGGATAGGTACATGGCCATTTGACTGCCCCGGGTAATAAAGAGCTCCTCCGGAGAAAGCCGCATGCCGCGTTTGAAATTCAACATCTGTACAATGGCGCTTCTGAAGTTAAGATCGCCGGATTCCTGGCTGTAGCCCATTAATTGCCATCTGCCTTTTTGGTGGAAGATCTGTCTGTAGGCGCCCGCCAATTCAGCGATTGGGGCGATCCTGGTATCGGGGAGGCCGTCGTCAAATATGATGTCTGGTTTTATGGGGACCGCTTTTTCTACCGGCTTTGATGCAGGTTGCTTTTTAGCACTGATGGCGGGCAAACTGTCGGCAATGAAGGTGCCTTTTCTTTCTTTTGATACGAGCCAGCCTTCTGCTAATAACACTTCTAATGCCTCTACGATCGTATTACGGTTCACCTTCAGCTGGGAAGCCAGTTGACGGCTTCCGGGCAATGCATCTCCACCATGCAGTTTACCTGTCTTTACGGCATGGATCACGGCATCCGCTATCTGAAGATATACCGCTTTATCAGCGTTGGTATCGATGGTGATTTGAAGATCCCAAGGTCTTAACATCTGGACTAGCTGTTTATGTTATTTCTGTACCACTAAGGTGGTCCAAAGGTATGATAATTTTGTAGTGCGATCATGCAATAACAGCAAAAAAAACAGATCACATGACAAACACTAAAATTGAACAGTACAGCTCAAAGGATTTTCACAAGACCTATGCAAGGCCGGTGTATGTAAAACCGCCGTATCTCATTCACAAGAACGTAGAAAAAGCTGGCGAGCATGACCAGTTCTCTACAGAACGTAAGCACCCTGTTTTCTTTGTAGACCTTCCCAGCAAGAACGTGAGTATGACCATCGGCGGGCTGTTACCCGGCCAGCTGACCAACAGGCACCGTCACACTTATGAAACAGTATTGTATGTATTGGAAGGGAAAGGTTACACTGAGATTGAGGGAGAGAAAGTAGCCTGGGAGAAAGGTGATGCGGTGTACATTCCGTCCTGGGCCTGGCACCGTCATCAGAACCTCAGCGACAGCGAACCGGCGAAATACATTGCCTGTGAGAATGCACCGCAGCTACAGAACCTGGGTGTGGCGCTGCGCGAAGAAGAAGGGAGAGATCTTTAATTATTCACCAGCAAATTTAACACATGAAGCATATTCCATTTAAAGGGATCATTGCCTATCCCATTACACCTTTTGACGAAAATGAGCAGGTGGATATTCCCCTGTTCAGAAAATTAGTAGAGCGCCTGGTGGCATCCGGTTCACATGCTATTGCCCCGCTGGGGAGCACGGGCGTATTGCCTTATTTATCAGACGCTGAAAAGGAGGCCATTACTGAGGCTACGATGCAGCAGGTAGCGGGCCGTGTGCCGACATTGGTAGGTGTTTCCAACCTTACTACGGAGCGGACGATCTACCACGCGAAATTTGCAGAGAAAGCCGGAGCGACAGCGGTGATGATCATCCCGATGAGTTACTGGAAATTGACGGATGATGAAATTGTTAAACACTATGATGCGGTGGCGGCCAGTATTTCTATTCCTATCATGGCGTATAACAATCCTGCAACAGGAGGGGTGGATATGTCTCCCGCTTTATTGAAGCGATTGCTGGAGATTCCGAATGTTACCATGATCAAGGAGAGCACCGGGGATGTGCAGCGCATGCATTATCTGAAAAAAGAGCTGGGGGAAGATGTAGCGTTTTACAATGGCGCTAATCCCTTAGCACTGGCAGCTTTTGCGGCGGGGGCAAAGGGTTGGTGTACGGCGGCGCCTAACCTGATACCGGAACTGAACCTGGAGTTGTATGAGGCGGTGGAGAACAATGATCTGGCTACGGCGCAGAAGGTATTTCTGCAGCAGGTGAACCTGTTAAAGTTTATTGTTGCCAAAGGTCTGCCGAGAGCGATCAAAGCAGGATTGAATATACTGGGTGAAGATGGAGGGTATATCAGAAGGCCGTTGCAGCCATTGACGCGGAGCGAAGTAGAGCAGTTGGAGAAGATCCTGTTGGAAACAAGAGAATTGGTGCAGTAGTTTGATGTTGCTTTTGTGCTAAGTATTGAAAGAGGGTGTCTCAAAAGAAGAGGCACCCTCTTTTCAGTTATGTGATTATTATACAATTATTTATTTAGCCTTAGGCGTCTTTTCTGTCTTCCATTTAATAACGTGGTACACCGCCCTGGTGGCGCCTACATTTTTAAGTCCGTGTAATTGATTCGATGCCTGGAAAATGACGGAGCCCGGGCCTACACGTTTAGTGATGCCGTTTACGGTAGATTCAACTGTTCCCTCTTTTATAATGATCAGCTCTTCGTCGGGATGTTGGTGTGGCGGATGTGGCGCTTCTCCGGGATTGAGGGTAGTGACATGCAGTTCCAGTTCGTCCAGGGTGGGAGTGGGGGCCTGGAGGAACTGGCGTCTCTCCCCGGTTTTAGTTGGTTCAGCTTTAATGTCATTCCAGTCGTATATGGTGGAGGATAGTGGCGGCTGCTGGTCTTTGTGTGCGATGATGGCCATTGGAATGCACATGATGAGGGCGGTGATGCAAATGAAGATAAGTTCCCGTTTGGTCATTGTATTTGGGTTTAGATAGAATTAATTTACGAAACAATTCATTTGCAACGTATTAATTTTTATAACCGTAAATGAAATATTGGTATATCAATAAGTATTGAGAAAGTTCGTTAATAGCGGCTTGAAAGAGAATGCTTTATGGTTTAGAAAGGTATTAATTGTAAATTTATTACAGATTACTGCAAAGTATTGATCACAAATAAACTTTGAAGTGAAGCCTAAAATTTTAATAGTAGAAGATCAATTTATTGAGGCGAAGAGCCTGAACGTTATACTCACGAATGCCGGATACTCCACTTGTTCTATTGCGAGATCAGTTGCCACTGCTTTATCTATCATTGAAAAAGAAAACCCGGACCTGGTATTGGTTGATATTTTTTTGCAGGGGGAAGGTACCGGGATAGACCTGGGCCGCATCCTCAATGATAGAAATATGGCATTCGTTTACTTATCAGCCAATTCAAACAGGCAGATACTGGAGGAGGCGAAATCAACCAGGCCATATGGCTTTATGGTAAAGCCTTTTCGTGCCAAGGATGTATTGGTGATGCTGGACGTTGCCTTGTACCTGCACAAGAACCGGCTGCCTGAAAAACCTGCTGCTTCCCCTTCACAAAAAAGCGCACCGCCTGTACTTCCTCCGGAATTCAATCAACTGATCGGTAATAGCAGGAAATTTCTTGACACACTGGAACGTGCCAAAATGGTCGGGGCTACGGATACGTCTGTGCTGATATTGGGTGAAAGCGGTACGGGGAAGGAATTGATCGCTCATTCTATTCATAATGTTTCTGCCCGGCGATATAAACCGTTCATCGTTGTTAATTGCGGTACGCTGCCCGCTAATCTGGTTGAGTCTGATCTGTTCGGCCACGAGAAGGGATCCTTTACGGGCGCTACCACGAGGCGCGAAGGTAAATTTGAATTGGCGGACAGTGGCACGATTTTCCTTGATGAGATCGGAGAGCTGCCACTGGAACTGCAGGTAAAATTCCTCCGGGTTTTGCAGGAGCGGGAAATTGAACCGATAGGCGGAAAGCCGAAAAAAGTAAATGTACGTATAGTCGCTGCTACCAATAAGGACCTGGAAGAAGAGGTAGCAGCAGGACGTTTTAGAATTGACCTCTACTACCGGCTGAATGTGTTTCCATTAACATTACCTCCCTTGCGGGAAAGAAAAGAGGATATACCGCCTTTGGCAAATTATTTTTTAAAGAAGTATACGGAAGAAGGAAAACAAGTGCCGGTACTTTCTGCGGAGGCTACGGAAATGCTTCAGCAATATGATTGGCCCGGCAATATCAGGGAATTGGAGAATACTATCCAGCGCAATATGGTGCTCGGAAATCATGCGGTGATTGAGTCGCTAGAGATACCGGCTTCCAGGAGAGCAAACAACCCGTCTGTGAGCAGTAAGAGCGGATTTAAAACCATGAATGAGAACGAACGTGATCATATTCTCGCAGTACTCGAGAGCTGTAACTGGAAGATATCCGGGAAAGGCGGCGCTGCTGAGATTCTTGATATCAATGTAAATACCTTAAACTCCAGGATTAAAAAGCTGGGTGTTGAAAAAGAGATTGCCGCCAGAAAAAAAGATAAATATCCATAGCATGTTGGGCAGACTAGCCATATTGATATCGTTGACATTGATGGGAGTAAGGGGGTATGGCCAGGGGGTGTCAACAGAATGGGCCGGCTCGCTGTTGCGATCGTTAAATTATCTCACGCCTGATGCGCAGCGGATGCATGTCTATTTATTGGCTGCTCAGTCCCAGATATCCAAGGCCGGAGAGTATGAACGTGATCTTGACAGCGCCAGGTTTTATATGCGTAAAGCAGCCTTACTGAATACCAAACTAAAGTCTAAGGATGCTGACAACTTCCAGGTGGTGCTGGAATCACTGATTGCCAGGGAAAGAGGGCATAAAGAAAAAGGCCACGCATTGGCTGAAAGAGCTGCCGGCCTGCTAAAAAATGCGAAGAACAGGTATTATACTGCCGTTGCTTATTTTTCTTTATCCGAATACTATGACTATGAAGACCCGGTTGAGGGCGCGGAGAAAAGGCGGCTCGTTGAACTGGCGGTACTGGCTTTTCAGCAATCGGGATATATTGAACAGGAAGCTTATTGTCTTAAATTTCTTGCCGACCTGTATGCGATAAATGATGAGCGGCCAATAGCTATTGAGAAGCTCAATCAATCCGTACGACTTTATAAGACCATCAATTTTACCTCACTACAAGGGGTGTATATTTTATATTCCAACATCTATTATACGGATGGTGATTACAAACAAGCGCTGAATTATGGCCTGATGGCGCTGAAAAGCGCCCTGAGTAATGGAGATAGCAGTTTGACACTCTGCCAGATCAATAATTACATAGGGATTACCTTAGGAAGATTAAACGAACATAAAAAGGCCATCGGCTATTATACGGATGCTTTGAAGGTCGCGGAAAAGCACAGTGCAAATAACGCGGTATTGCAGGTGATGGCGAATATCGTTGACAGTTATGTTGAGCTGAAGAAGCCGGAAGAAGCGCTGGCTTTCATGAGAACTTTACCAGCAAAGTACCTTGAGCCGGGGGATAACGAAAGTTATATCTATACTCCGCTGTCTTATTTAATTATCTATAATGAGTTAGGAGGTTACGCGGAGGTGCAGTCTTATTGCAACCGGATATTGCAGCTTATCAGGCAGCACCGGCCTTCCGACAAGATGCTGCATAAATTTTATGCCTTGCTCATCGCTTACTACCTGCAGTCCAGGCAATATGCTGCTGCCAATATGTATATTGGAAGACTGGATTCGTTAAGTGAGAAAATCGGCGACCCTTACCAGATCAAGGAGGATTATTTTCTACGGTTCCGCTTAGATACGGCCCAGGGCTATTATAGGTCGGCATCGGAGAATTTGCTCAAATACCAGGCATTGCATGATTCACTCTTTAATGAATCAAGCAACAGGCAAATAAAGCAGCTGGAGATAGAATACGAAACGCAGAAGAATAAGAATGAAATAACACAATTGAGTCAAAGAAACCAGTTGCAGGAAAGCCGTCTTGACCAGGCGAACTTGTTGCGGAATTTCACCGTTGCCGGAATTGTCCTGTTATCAATTATAGTCGGATTACTGTACAAGCAATACCGGAACAAACAACAAAGCAACCGGCTTATTCTTCAGAAAAATGAACAGCTGCAGCATTTCCTGAAAGAGAAAGAGTGGTTGATCAAAGAGATCCATCACCGGGTGAAGAACAATTTTCATATTGTAGCAAGCCTGCTGGAAATACAATCCAGCTACCTGAAGAACAAAGAAGCCTTGTCTGCTATCAAGGAGAGCCAGCACAGGATACATTCCATGTCTATCATTCATCAGCGGCTCTACCAGTCGGAAACGCTGTCTACGATTCATTTGCCGGAGTATATATATGAACTGGTAGAATATCTCCGGGAAAGCTATTCGATGCGGGAGAATATCGCATTTTCGTTGCAAATAGAGAATATTGAATTGAACCATGCAAAGGCTATTACATTAGGGCTCATCCTGAACGAGGCGATCACCAATTCAATAAAATACGCTTTCACGGAGACAGAGGAGGGGAAAATCGCTATTTCACTTGTTCATATTTCAGATTCGCAGATCATGCTGAGTATTGCAGACAATGGGAAAGGGCTTCCCAGTGATTTTGACCAGAAAATGGGCACTTCCATGGGTATGGAAATGCTGCAGGGGCTTACGGATGATTTGGGAGGTAGTTTAAGCATTGAAACGAACAATGGTACGCAAATAAAGATAATTTTCGGATGTAAGCCGGTGGTAACGGATATTATTTGAGAAAAATCGTGCCATTTGGAGCGAGCTTGTCCGGCATGCGATTTGTTGGAGCTAGAAAAACACATTATGATGGAAGGACCTATATGGATCGTAGATGATGACATAGAAGAGCACGAGTTAATACAGGATATTTTCAAAGACCTGAAGACTGAAAACGCGCTGGTGCTTTTTACACACCCGAAAGATTTACTTGCCCGCCTTGATATTGAAAAAGAAGCCCCCTTTATTATTATTTCAGACGTAAACCTTCCCGGAATGTCGGGCTTTGAATTGCGTGAAAAGTTATTGGCAGCGCCGAATGCAAAATTTCATTCCGTGCCTTTTATCTTCTGGTCGCTTGCACCGTCTGAAGCGCAGATACAGCAGGCTTATCAATTAAAGGTACATGGCTTCTTTATCAAGGAGACCACTTATGAAGAATGGCGCGAGTCCTTAGCCCAGATAATTAAGTACTGGCAAAAAAGCAAAATGCCATCTAAAAAAGATCGTCCGGCCACTCCGCAGTTATAGGATATTATCAACTACTATAGGAGCTGTAAGGTTTTGATATAGGCCTTTACGTTATTATGATAGCGGGCACTGCAATAGCTAAATATGCTGTGCAATGTTGTTGTGAATATCTTGTTTTTTAACAATTAAATACTCCTATATTTAGGAACAAATACTATTAAAATGAAGGTAGACATTTCAAAGCTGCTAAAAAAGAAGAAGAAAGAAATATTCGAATCCTGGTTAAATAACCAGCTGCTGGATGAATCACTGAGGGAAGATCTGATAAGCAATGAAGAAATGAGAGAGCAAGGCAATGCTTTATTAGACGCTTTGTTAAATGCCATTTCCAGTACGAATATAGCAGACCCATCCTCAGCTGAATTTGAACCGGTTAATGACATCCTGCAAGGGCTTTCCATTTCCCGGGCAAGGCAGGGATTTTCACCGAGAGAAACGGGTGCTTTCATTTTCAGTCTGAAAGATGCAGTAATACATATCCTGCAAGTTGAAATACAGAATGATCCCGTCGTGTTGTACGAGGTTATGTTGAAGATCAGCAGGCTCTTCGACAGGTTTAGTGTGGTTACATTCGAAACTTTTATTCATGGACGTGAAGAAGTGATCCTGCGGCAAACAGATGAGATCACTGAAATATCCACACCGGTGATCCGTGTATGGGATGGCATACTCGCCCTGCCAATCATCGGCACCCTGGACAGCTCCCGCACACAGGTAGTGATGGAAGCCTTGCTGCAGGAAATTGTGGAAACGAGCAGCAGCATTGCTATACTTGATATTTCGGGCGTACCCGCCGTCGATTCATTAGTGGCGCAACATTTGATCAAGACAGTTGCAGCTACCCGTTTGATGGGTGCAGAATGTATCATTAGCGGCATCCGTCCTGAAATAGCGCAAACGATTGTGCATTTGGGGATTGATCTGTCCAAAATAATGACGAAATCTACCCTGGCGGCTGCGCTCAAATATTCGTTTGCATTGCTGCAGCTGGAAGTAAGAAAATCGCAAAAGGAAAAAACCAATATACTACATGGATAGAATTCCTATTTTGAAAATGGGGCAGTTCTTACTTGTGACGATCCAGATCGATTTATATGACCGGCTAGCCGTGAACCTTGAATCAGACCTGGTGCAAATGGTGAGTAAAACCGGAGCAAGGGGAGTACTGATCGATATATCCGCGTTGACTATTGTGGATTCATTTATGGGCCGTATTTTAGGCAATATCGGCAGTATGTCCAAAATCATGGACGCTGAGACCGTAGTGGTAGGCATGCAGCCCGCCGTTGCTATCACATTAATCGAGTTGGGTCTGGAGTTGCAAGGGGTAAGTACCGCATTAAACGTCGAAAAGGGGATGCTTTTCTTACAGGAGAGGATTGGAAATCAGAATGAACCAGCTGATGATGAAGACGGTACTGAATAAAACGATCATGAAAATTGAAAAGGAACAGGATGTTGTTCCGTTCCGGAACAGAGTGAAAGAATTTGCAACAAAAATAGGCATGAGCCTGGTGAACCAGACAAAGCTGATCACCGCAGCCAGTGAGCTGGTACGAAATATGTTGAAATATGCAAATGGAGGCAGCGTTGTCATTGAGATTATCAGCGGAGAAAGAGATAATGGCATAAGGTTGACTTTTGATGATAAAGGCCCCGGAATTAAGGATATAGCCCTCGCGCTGAAAGATGGATTCTCTACAGGTAAGAGCCTTGGAATAGGGCTGCCTGGAGCCAAAAGGCTGGTCAGCGAATTTGATATCAAAAGTGTGGCAGGGAAGGGAACTGTAGTTACTATAATCAAATGGAAGAATGGTTAGCCGCGTTAATATTTGCATGAAAGCGGCAGAAAGAAGTTATCTGGCACTTTTAAAAAGAGAGATACATCATCTTGTAACCGGCGCTGGATTTAGTGAGCGGAAGATCAGCGAGATAGACATCGTTGTAGCGGAAATAGGTACTAACCTGGTGAATCATGGAGGCGGCGGGGAAGTACTGGTAAAACTTGTTGAAGACAACGGTCACCAGGGGATTGAGATCCTTGCACTTGATAAGGGACCTGGGATGGCAGATGTCAGCCGGATGATCATAGACGGCGTTTCTACAAAGAATACGCTGGGACAGGGACTGGGCGCTATCAGAAGGTTATCGGACAATTTTCAGATCTATTCCCAGCCCAATTGGGGAACCGTTGTTCTCTCCCGGATCTTTAATGAGCCTTTGCCGATATACAGTAAGAAACCTGCATTTGAGATGAGTGCACTGCTGGCTCCAAAACCAAATGAAAAATACTGCGGAGATGGCTATTACTCAAGTTTTGGCCAGGATAAACTGATTGTCTTCCTTGGCGATGGCCTTGGGCATGGGTTCCATGCTGAAGCAGCCGTATTGGCGGCTATCGAATCACTAAAAACATGCAGTGCTGATAATGCTGTTGCAATTATCAGGCATATCCACGAGCATGTCAGGAAAACGCGCGGGTTGGTGGCTACCGTCGGGGTATTGGATTGCCGGAGCAAGATATGGAGCCTTTGTGGAGTTGGGAATATCCATACAAAATTAACAAGCCATAGCAACCAATACGGCTACATGCCTTATAACGGGATCATCGGAATGAACATTCCTAACAGTCTGAAAGAACGGGAGTTTCCTTACGAGCCCGGCCAATATCTGCTATTTTGCAGTGACGGTATTAAAAGCAGGGTGGACCTGGGCCGTCATCCTTCTATTCAACGATGTGACCCGGCAGTTATTGCTGCTGTTGTATATAATGAATTTGCCCGCCATACAGATGACACCGGTATTGTAGTATGTAAAATAAATTTGTAGTCTCATGCACGAACTTCACAGGATTACGCTCGAAAATGAATTTGACCTTATCCTGGCCCATAAACGATCTATGAAACTCGGTGAGCTGGCAGGGCTGACGCTGTCCGCCCAAACCACTTTTGCTACCGCTGTATCGGAACTGGCACGCTGGGCATTGGAAAAAGGCAAAATAAGTTGCATGCTACTGTTTGTGGATAATTCTCCACCTAACAGCTATCTCGTGGCGTCGGTGACCAACGACGAGCCGGTAGCAGAGAACAAGCTTGGAGGACTGGAATATGCTAAAAGGCTGGTAAGCAAGTACCAGTTATCCCAAAAGGGGAAAGAAGCCAAAATTGAGTTATTCTACGCCATCCCCGGGGCTCCGAAGATAGACCTGCAGAAGATTAATGAGTGGCGGATCACATTCCGGAACGAAAAGCCCATTTCTCCCTACGATGAACTGAAAAGAAAAAATGAACAGCTCCAGGAACTGTCTGAAAAAATATTAAAAAGTGAACAACAATACAGAACCTTAACCAATACCTTACCGCAGCTGATCGTTACACTGGACAGCTCCGGTTATATTACTTACGCGAATGAATGGCTGGAAGCGTTCACCGGTAAAACGCCGGAAGAATTGAACAGGGAGGTATGGCAGGATGTGGTGCACCCGGACGATTACACAGTTTTTTCCATCCTGCTTTCAAATAACCTGCCTTCCGCGGTTTTCCCCATTAAAATGCAGTGCCGGCTGCGAAACTGCATCGACAATGAATATATATGGCACCTGGTATCAGTGATACCGCTGAAGAATGAATCGCAGCAGATCTCTTCATGGATAGGGTACATGGTGGATATACATGCGCAGAAGATCATTGAGCAAACACTTCAGGACAACAAGGCGCTGAAAGAAGCGCAGCAGCTACTGGAGGCAAAGCACCGCGAGCTGGAAGCTACCAATCGCCAGCTTAACCGGAGTAATCATGAATTACAGCAGTTTGCCTATATCGCTTCGCATGATCTGCAGGAGCCTGTCAGAAAAGTGCTTTATTATGCTGACTATGTGCTAAGCCAGTATTCGGAGCATATCGATGAAAAAGGGGCCTTATATCTTTCCAACATACACGCGGCTTCCGCCCGGATGCGCACGCTTATCCAGGACCTTTTAAGGTTTTCACAGGTAAGCAGCGGAGAAATAAATTTTGATGTTGTAAATTTGGACAGTGTCGCCCAAAGTGCCGTGCAGGCCCTGCAGATGAGGCTGGAAGAAAAAAATGGGAGGGTTAGTATCGGTAGCTTACCGGAAATAATGGGGGAGAAAAGTTTGCTTGAACAGCTTTTTGAGAACATTATAGGAAATGCTATCAAATACAGCAGAGAGGAAACTCCTCCGGCGATTGATGTTTACGCGAAGGAAGAGAATGGGACAATAAAAATATTCTTTGACGATAACGGAATTGGATTTGAAGACAAGTATGTACCCAAGATGTTTGAGTTATTTCAGCGGCTGCATTCCAGGAAGGAGTACCAGGGAAACGGTATAGGACTGGCGATTTGCAAAAAGATCACTGAATTACATCATGGAAGCATTACAGCGTTACCGAGGCAAGCACATGGCGCGAGGTTCATTGTTACGTTTCCCATTAGTGCCAATAATAAATGAGTTATGAATAATACACATTTCCTGTTTGTTGATGATGATCCGGAAGAACTGGTGATCCTCAGCGATGTCTTCAACGATATACATGCAGATATCACGATCCGTTATGCGGCCAACGGCGAAGAAGCCCTTGTCCTGGTGAACAGGGATTTTGAATCCGGTATTATTCCCTCTCTGATTATCCTGGACCTGAACATGCCGAGAATGAACGGTTCGCAAACACTGGAATCATTAAAATCTTCCGAGCGGTTTAAACATATTCCTGTAATTATATATTCAACCTCCCTTAATGCATTTGAAAAGGATCAGTGTATTTCAAAGGGCGCCCACAGCTATCTCACCAAGCCCATATCTTATGCTGAAACATTGGATACGATCAATTATTTTCTGAAAGTGGCAAGCAGTCAGGCTATTTCTTTTTAGCGCCCCTTGTTTTAGGTTTGCCGTATTTCATCTTCATTTTATCAGCGTGCCGGATCTTTACGTTTACCTTTTTGTTCTTCGCTGATTTCTCATGGAAAGCAGCTCCGGCGCCTTCGCGTTTAATTGGTTTTAACACGATGTTCGGTACAATAAAGACCGGGTCTTCTTCCTCCGTAAGCTGATCAGAGATCTCCAGGTTATCAGGCAAAGGCAGCTCCGGGATCTGGTAGTTCATCAAGGTCTCTACTTTTGTGCGCAGCGGCTGCTCTTTCTCTGTAATGAAACTGAGGGCAATTCCTTTTTTATCGAGACGGCCGGTACGGCCAATACGGTGGATATAACTTTCAGGCTGTTCCGGCATATCAAAGTTGATCACATGGCTTACCTCGGAAATATCCAATCCGCGCGCAATAATGTCTGTAGCGATCAGGACCCTGTAATTACCTTCCTTGAATTGTTCTACGGAGTTCAGGCGGAAATTCTGCTCTTTGTTCGAATGGATCACGCCGATCTTATCCGGAAAATCTGCAGCCAGCGGTTCATACAGCTCATCCGCCAGTTTTTTGGTAGAGGCGAACACCAGTACTTTCGTCATATCTGCCTGCTCGCGGATCAATAGCTCCAGCAGGTTCACTTTTGTATTGAAGTTGGGAACGATGTAGGCATGTTGAGAGATATTCGTCAAAGGAGTCCCGGCAGGAGCTGCTTCGATCGTAACGGGATTGTTAAAGAAGGTATCCATCAGCGCCTCCACATCTGGTGTGATGGTGGCGGAGAACAGCAGGTTTTGCCTTTTTGCGGGCAAGAGATCCAGGATGGTCTTCAATTGTGTACGAAAGCCAAGGTTCAGCATTTCGTCCATCTCATCTATTACCAAACGTTTGATGGCTTTTAGTTTTAAGGCGCCGCTCATCACGATATCTACCAGTCTGCCTGGTGTGGCTACCACCACATCCAGCTTACCCTCTGCTATCGCCATTTGCGGGTTCATATTCACGCCACCATAGAAACCCGCTACTTCTACGCTCATATAAGTCGTGAGCCGCTTAACAGACTCCACTACCTGCAATACCAGTTCCCGGGTAGGCACGACAATCAGGATCTGAGGAAACTTTTCTTTGGTGAAAGACCACATACGCAGGCAGGGCAACAGGTAAGCGAAGGTCTTACCGGTGCCTGTCTGGGCAATGCCACAGACATCCCGCCCTGACATGGTCACGGAGAATACCCTGCTTTGAATGGTGGTAGGCGTCGTGAATTTAAGGTCTTTCAGCGCCGCCAGTAAGGGTTTATTCAGATTTAGATCCTCGAAAGTCATATGTACCTGTAAAAAAATTAACTACAAAGGTAGCGCTAATCCGGGGTATGGCGAAATTCGCATTAATTTTAGGATATGATAAATAGCGCGGATATATATACAGATGGCAGCTGCAATGCCGAAAACGGCCTGGGGGCCTGGGTTGCCATTATATTGTCGGGGGAAGAAAAGACCGTTTTATCGGGCAAAGTACCGGATACCACCCACAACAGGATGGAACTTTATGCTGTGATAGCGGGGATCGGCCATGCGGGAAAGACCTTTAGATCGTTACGGATCTTCTCAGACAGCCAGTATGTAGTGGGATTGGTGGAAAGAAAGGAGAAATTGGTAGCTACGGGGTTTGTCACGAGGAAGGGGATGGAAATGAGGAATGCGGATCTTGTAAGGGAATTCTATGCCCTGGCTGAGGAGATTGAATTAACGTTTGTTAAAGTGAAAGCCCATCTAAAGAAAGGTGTTGAGGTTAATTTCAATATTGAGGCGGATAAATTGGTGAGGAAGATGATGCGTGAGGGTATTTGATGCTGAGCGTTGTAATATAAGGGTAAAACCACTAGATTGTGCACCTTAACTAGCCAGGTATGAAAAAACGGATCCTTACGATCATTGGTTGTTGTACAATATTCGCCTTTGCTAAAGCCCAGCAGATCATTCCTCCGCAAAGCCCGTTATTAGCCGTGGAAGGGCGCACCTGGTTCAGGGGCGATAGCGCACTGGTATTGTCCTGGCCGGGCACAAACATTACCATCCGTTTCAAAGGAACTGGAATGAGTGCCGTTTTGCAGGACACCGATACGGCTAACTATTACAATGTCATTACGGACGGAAAAGTTACTGCGAGGATACATACCGGTCCTGTACGGAGGGACTACCAGCTGGCATCAGGACTATCTAAAGGAGTACATACCATTCAGCTTTATAAAATAACCGAATGGGATAAAGGAAATACCTATTGCTATGGTTTCAAACCCGGTTCCGGTACTAAAATCTTATCACCTGCAGCACCCAAAAAAAGGAAAATAGAGTTTTATGGCAATTCTATCACCTGCGGCTACGGAATAGAGGACAGCACGAATAACGACTCGGGGCAGGGATATTATGAGAATAATTATATGACCTACGCGGCACTGACGGCCAGGTATTTTAACGCGCAGTATTCCTGTATCGCAAAAAGCGGTATTGGCGTGATGGTAAGCTGGTTTCCGCTGATCATGCCCGAAATGTACAGCAGGACAGACCCGAATGATTCCAGTTCGCACTGGGATTTCAGCAGATACCAGCCGGATGTTGTGGTGATGAACCTGTTCCAGAATGATTCCTGGATAGTGAACCAACCGCAACACGAGCAATTTAAATTTCGCTTCGGCGCCAACAAGCCAGATAGTAGTTTTATAATAAATGCTTACGGGAAACTTGTTGCAGACATCAGGGGCAGGTACCCCAGGGCTTATATTATCTGTGCACTTGGCAGCATGGATGCCACCCGTGAGGGAGCACCCTGGCCAGGATATATACAACAGGCTGTAGCCGGGTTAAAAGACAGCAGGATATTGACACATTTCTTCCCCTATAAAAATACTGCCGGTCATCCGCGTTTGGCAGAACAGGCTACCATGGCTAAAGACCTGATAAGCTTTATTGAAAAGAATATTGTATGGTAGCTGCCTCTTTACCAGCTATTTGTAACATTTATCCCCCCAATTTGAAACATTTGGCCTCCTGGTGTAAGACAGTAGGGTAATAGCTTTACAGCACCGAATCCACGTGTATGAAAATACCTACATAAAAACCATATACTTCATGAAAACAATGTTACCGACACCCTTTAAACTAAAAGGTATCCTACTTTTAGTTTTCGGACTTTTTATGTCCTCCAGATTATGTTCGCAGGTCTCCAGCTATGTCCCAAAGAATGCACCTATCGGTGGTGGCGGATTTGTGACAGGGATCGTTACCCACAAAACATCCGGCGACAGGTATTGCCGCACGGATGTAGGCGGCGCTTACCGCTGGGATGCCGCGAACAATAAATGGATCCAGCTGCTCGACTGGCTTAACGAGTCAGAAAATGGGTTTATTGGAGTGGAAGCGCTGGCGCTGGATCCACAGAATGCCAATAATGTTTATATGCTCTGCGGCACTTCCTATATAAACGGTGGAAGAACGGCTATATTGAAATCTACGGACAAAGGAAATACTTTCACCTATACAGATGTTACGGCTAAATTCAAAGCCCATGGAAACGGAAGCGGCCGCGGGAACGGGGAACGTCTTGCGGTAGACCCAAAAAACAGTAACATATTATTCTGCGGCACCCGTGCTAACGGATTATGGAAGAGCACAGATGCAGGCCTTAGCTGGAATCTTGCCTGGAGCGGTGTAACTACAACACCCAATGAGAACGGGATATGTTTTGTGGTGTATGATCCTTCCAGCGCCGTAGTGGGTGGGGCTACGCAAACCATGTACATAGGCGTTTCCCGCACGGGAAGCGGGAATATTTATAAGAGTACAGACGGCGGGAACACTTTTACAGACATTTCCGCAACCACCGCTTTTATGCCTCACCGGGCAGCGCTGCAGGGAACTACCATGTATGTTACCTATTCTGACGATGCAGGTCCGCAATCCGCTAACGGAGATGGAAAGCTGTATAAGCTCAATACGGCTACCGGTGTGTGGACAAACGTTACTCCCGTTTCTTCGAAGGATTATTCGTACGGGGGAGTAAGTATTGACCCGACTAACGTTAACCGGGTAATAGTTTCTTCCTGTGGTATGTACTGGAACAACCAGTTTGGCACCGGCTGGGGAGACTTTGTTTTCCTCTCTACCGATGGCGGATCGACCTGGACGCTTAAAAACGGCACGAACGCCACCTATGATAGTAATGGCATGGGCTGGACTGACGGTGGCGCGGTGAACTGGATGGATTGTATCGAGTTTGACCAGTCCAATCTTTCAAAAGTGCGGGTAGTCGGCGGTGGCGGCGTATATACCTGTTCCGATATCACAGCTGCAAATCCTTCATGGAAATATGATGTGATCGGGCTTGAAGAAACCGCCTTGCTTGACGGGATCAGCATTCCCGGAGGACCGGTTATTTCTTCCTTTGGAGATGTAACCGGCTTTGTGCATGAGCCGCTGACGTCTTATCCAACAAAAAAACTTTCTCCTACAGATGGGAATAACCAGAGCATTGCTTATGCTGGCGCCAACACCAGCAGAGTAGTAAGAGCTTCCAACGGGGGAAGCGTTGTATACTATTCCACCGATAAGGGTGCTTCATGGACGGGATGCGCCACTAATAAAGGTACAGATGGAAAGGTGGCGATCAGCGCAGACGGGGGGACTATACTACATTGCCCCGGAGGTTCCTCCACAACCTGGTATACCACGAACAACGGAGCCAGCTGGACAGCCTGTTCGGGGGTATCCCTCGGCAACGCCGCTCCGGTAGCTGACCAGGTAAATCCGAACTATTTTTATGTTTACAATCCAACTAACGGACAAATGCTGAGGAGCTCCAATAAAGGAGTCAGTTTTTCAGTAGCGGGCACACCGGGCGCTTCGACTGCGAATTTTCCCTGGGAGGCAGCCCAGATGCGCACAGTGCCGGGCTTTGAAGGGCATATGTGGGTGCCGCTTGGCCGCAATGGATTAAAATATTCAACCAACTATGGAGCGGCTTATACAACTGTTTCAAATGTAACTTATTGTAAAACGATCGGAATAGGAAAGGCGATGCCGGGATCCAGCTATCCTACTGTTTTCATCTGGGGAACCGTCTCCAACGTGACAGGGCTTTTCAGATCAACAGACCAGGGTGTTAGCTGGACCAGGATCAATGATGACGCCCACCAGTTTGCAGGCGCGCCATTACTGATAGGAGACATGAACGTTGCCGGGAGGGTATATATGAGCGCTGGTGGAGGAAGAGGGTTAATTTACTGGGAGCCCGCTGCGTGTACACCTACCACTATTACCCCCTACGTACAGATTAATGGCGCCGCCTGGCAGCAAACCGCCAATGCTACTGTAACTGCAGGTGGCAGCGTAATGTTTGGTCCCCAGCCTGTGCAGGGAGGATCATGGAGCTGGAGCGGACCGAATAATTTCAGTGCGGCTACGCGGGAAGTAAGCATTTCAAACATCCAGGCCAGCCAGGCAGGGAACTATGTAGCCACCTACACCAATAGCGGAGGATGCCAAAGCACACAGACCTTTAACGTCAGCGTGACCGGCTCTATACTGAGAGAATACTGGACAGGAATTAGCGGAACGGCCATCAGCAGCCTGACTTCCAATACCAATTATCCAAACAATCCTACCGGCAGCGTACAGATCACCAACCTGGAAGGCCCGACAAACTGGGCGGATAATTATGGAACCAGGATCCGCGGATATATCCATCCTCCCACAAGTGGTACCTACACTTTCTGGGCAGCGGGAGATGACAACACGGATCTGTACCTGGGCACCAGCGACAATCCGGCCAGCAGCTCGAGAATTGCGTATGTGAGTGGATGGACCAATTCCAGGGAATGGAATAAGTATAGCACACAGCAGTCCGCTACCATTAACCTGGTTGCCGGGCAAAAATACTACATTGAAGTTCTGCAAAAGGAAGGCAGTGGTGGAGATAATGTAGCGGTGGCCTGGCAGGGCCCCGGCATTTCACAACAGGTGATCGCCGGAAGCTATCTTTCCCCGTTCGTTCCGGGAGCAGGCGGTACTTCGGTGGCCAGGATGCAATCGACACCGGTAATAGAAGCCAACATTACCAAGGATGCTATGAGCCTGTATCCCAATCCCGCCAATGAGGGAAAGTTTACGATCCTTCTTCCGGAAATTTCCGGGAAAGCGGTCGTAAGAATTTATGATGACCAGGGCAGAATGCTTTACGAAAAGATCACGCAAGGCGGGAGCAAGATAGCGATCGATGCAGGGCTGAAGGCCGGGTTCTACCTTGTCAGGATAGATTCGGAAACATCCAGTTTCACTAAGAAGCTCATTGTTCATTGACAAATCTTTCATCAGTTAAAGGGAATGCTTCCAGCGAAGCATTCCCTTTAAAAAACTATGATTAAAATGAATAACAGGTACCTGTTTATTTTGGCCATATTGATTATTGCCAGTCATATCTGTCAGGCACAAACAGATAAGGTTTCATTTAAAGCGGACACTATACCCACTTTTCCTGATCCACCTGCCGGATTTAACGTGCAGCATAGTAATGTTCCCCACGGAAAATTAACCGTGGTGCAGTACGATTCAAAAACGGCCGGAAAGCTTCGGGAAATGAGCGTATATACACCACCGGGATATTCGGCTGATAAGAAATATCCTGTGTTATACCTGTTGCACGGTTTAGGGGCAGACTATCGTCAATGGACGGAATGGTGCCAGGCGGATAACGTTGTAGATAACCTGATTGCAGATGGTAAAATTCAGCCTGTAGTAATGGTTTTTCCCAACACTGATACTAAGCTGACAGTAACAGACACATCGTCAGCCAGCCGTTCGGGGAGAGCAGATAATTTTGAAGGTTATGGAAAACCATTTGAAGAGGATCTGTTGAAAGATATCATTCCTTATATCGATGCTCATTATTCCACTATCAGCGACCGGGAACATCGTGCATTGGCAGGTTTGTCAATGGGCGGGGGGCAGTCATTAAATATAGGCTTATACCATCTGGAAACATTTGCCTATGTAGGTGGATTTTCTTCGGCGCCTAATACGAATCAGTTTGGTGGTATGTATACAAATCAATTTATTCCGGATATTAAAGCTGCCCGGGAAAAGTTGAAAGTGTTGTGGATAGGATGTGGTAATAAAGACGGCCTTTGGGCGATCAGTGAAAAGGCGCATCAGTACCTCAACGAAATTAAGTTTCCACACGTTTGGAATGCAGACACTAACGGGCATGACAATATTGAGTGGGATCGCAACCTGTACCTGTTTTTCCAATATATTTTCAAACCCTTGTAAGAACGCTATAGTATATTTAAATTTAACTGCTAAAGTATTAAGCGCGATGATAAAGAAACTTTCCTTTTACGCTATTGTATTGCTGTTGCCCGCAGTACTTTCTGCCGCCATCAGGTTGCCCGCACTTGTTGGTAGCAACATGGTGCTACAGCAAAACGACAGTGTAACTATCTGGGGATGGGCAAACCCTTCAGAAAAAGTTACGGTATTTACGGGCTGGGATAACAGAACGGCCACCGTTACCACCAGCGGCGATGCGAAGTGGGCTTTGAAAATACATACACCCGCAGCAGGAGGGCCTTATGAAATAAGACTGAAAGGATCCAATGAGATTGTACTGAAAAACATCCTGGTCGGCGAAGTATGGTTATGCTCAGGTCAATCCAATATGGAATACAGCTACTATAACGGCATCCGGCAGATAGCAGCGGAACTGCCTGTTTGCAATAACAATAAAATCCGGTTCTTTAACATACCCAAAACTACGGCTGCCTATCCCCAGGACGATTGTCCTGGAAGCTGGCAGGTATGCGACAGCAATAGCCTGAAACCCTTCAGCGCGGTGGGGTACTTTTTCGGATTAAAGCTTCAGCAATCGTTGGGAGTACCGGTTGGACTGATCAATGCCAGCTGGGGAGGAACACCAGCGGAAGTATGGGCGCCGGAGCATATTGTAAGCGATGCTCCCCAACTTTCTGCGAGTGCCGCTAAATTAGTGCCGGCAGCCTGGTGGCCGTATAAACCAGGTTATGCTTATAATGCGATGATAGCTCCTCTTACCAATTTCAACATAAAGGGAGTTATCTGGTACCAGGGAGAAGCCAACGTGAACACCGCAGATACCTACACGCCCTTGTTCACCGGTATGATACAGGGATGGCGGGATGCATGGCATAAGCAGCTGCCCTTCTACTATGTGCAGATAGCGCCGTTCACCTACGAAAAAGAATACCAGGCGGCATTGCTTCGCGAGGCACAGGCAGCCAGCAGTACTCTTCCCGGAACGGGCATGGTAGTAGTAAGCGATGTTACAGATAATGTGAAGGATATTCATCCCCAGGATAAGAGAAGCGTTGGCAACAGGCTTGCCGCCTGGGCGCTTGCGGAGAATTATGGTAAAAGCGGGTTTACCTGGAAAAGTCCGGTATTCAAAGAAATGAGCATCAGCAAAAATAAAGCGGTGCTCCGTTTTACCAACGTTCCCGCTTCCCTTAAGATCAATGGCAAAGCACCGGCTGCTTTGTATATAGCCGGTGCAGACCATGTTTTCTATGAAGCATCTGCAAAAGTGGAAAAAGATGCATTGATCGTTTGGAGTAAGAAAGTAGAGCAGCCGGAGGCGGTGAGATACGGTTTCTCGAATGCATCTATTGGCAATATTTTTTCTTCGGAAGGTTTACCTGTTGCACCTTTCCGTACTGATAAATGGCCGGTTTCACAGTAAATGCTGCCGTGGCCATATTTTACAAAACTGCAAAGACTTTGTAACTTGTGCCCTATGATCCGGCTGTATGAAAATTTCAACCACCACAAGGCTAAGGTAGAGCTGTTGTACGCAGATAGCGCCATGAAAATGGCTTTCTGCCAATACCGCCGTTCTTCCGAAGACGCGTTCTTCATACCTTATACTACGCTTACCCATGTACGCGAGGGTCGGAAAGTGATTTTCCTTAACGGAGAATGTTATGATATGAAAGCGGGGGATACGCTATTCATTCCGAAAAATTCCATTTTATATTCTGATATCCTCGTGAAGCGGGAACCTTTCGTAAGCCTGAACCTCCTGCTAGGCGATGCGGATAGCCTGCTTAGCCCTATGGCCTGCCACATTGCAGATCGTATGCAGCTGCAATATTACGCTGGCATACATAATATGAGCCTAAGCACTTTTAAACGCTGGTTCAAAAAGGAAGTGGGCTGCAGTCCTGGCCAGTGGATGATCGAAAAACGCTTACAGCAGGCAAAATACCTGCTGCAGCACAAGCGTTTATCCGTGAAGGATGCCTGCTATAACAGCGGGTTTGAAGATGTATCCTATTTTATCCGCAGGTACAGGCAGGCCTTCGGTCATACACCCGGGCAGGCAGCAATTTGACCTTTTTATCCTATTTCCTCCTATTCCTGCGCCCTACCTTTATTAAAAAAATAGAATATGATCTCACGTGAACAAGCCCTGCAATTTGCAGACGAGTGGGTAGCTGCATGGAACGCGCACGACCTGGATGCAGTACTCGCACATTATACAGAAGACTTTGAAATGAGCAGCCCCTTTATACAGCAGATGGGCATCAGCCCCGACGGCCGCCTGAAAGGAAAGGAAAACGTACGGAGCTATTGGGAGAAGGCGATGGCGAACTATCCCGATCTTCATTTTGATCTGCACGAAGTTTTATCATGTATGCATACCGTGATCATTTATTACACGAGTGTGAAGGGAAAGAAAGCAGCGGAATATTTTGTGTTCAATAAGGAGGGAAAGGTATTCCAGGCCATGGGGCATTACAATTAGCAGGGAACCCTGGTAATCTGAATCGGCTACAAAAAAACAAGAATCGGCTACGCCTGTCTTTTGGGCGATACAGACCTTTGTATCGACTAAAAACAGCAATATGAAAATTGTCGTAACGGGTTCCTTAGGAAATATCAGCATGCCGCTTGCTCAGCAACTTATAGCAAAAGGCCATGACGTAACGGTCATCAGCAGCAAAAATGGCAAACAGCAGCAAATTGAGGCATTAGGGGCTAAAGCAGCTATTGGCGCTGTTGAAGACGCAGCTTTTTTAAAACAAGCCTTTGCGGGTGCAGACGCCGTTTATGGGATGACGCCACCTAATTTTGGCGCTACCGATATGATAGCCTACTACCGCAACGTGGCGATCGCTTACGCTGCAGCGGTAAAAGCCGCAGGTGTAAAGCATATCGTTTACCTGAGCAGCCTGGGGGCTGATCTGGAGAAAGGTACAGGCATCATTGTAGGCTCACACCAGGCCGAAGGCATTTTAAATGCATTGGAAGGGGTGGCCGTCACCAACCTTCGCCCAGGTTATTTTTACTATAATCTGTACCATTTTTTAGGCATGATTAGGGAGCAGGGTATTATCGGAACCAATTTTGGCGGGGACGATAAACTGGTGATGGTGTCTCCGCTGGATATTGCGGATGCTGCAGCCGAGGAGCTTACAAATGCGGATCCTCAAAGTAAAGTGCGCTACATCGCCAGTGATGAATACACCTGCAGCCAGGTTGCGGCACTCATTGGCAAAGCTATTGGCAAGCCTGATCTCCAATGGTTGACCTTTACCAACGAGCAGGTGAAAGATTTTATGTTAGCGCAAGGCAGGCCCAAAGTTGTTACGGACCTCCTGGTTGAACTCGGTGCTGCTATTCACACGGGGCTATTGCGTAGCGATTATGAAAAATATAAGCCGGCGTTGGGAACAACCAAACTGCCGGAATTTCTTAAAGAATTTGCTGTGGCATACCATAACAAATAAGTAAACTTGCAGTATGCCTGATCAGTCACCTGTCCGCCTTAAAACCATCAGTGAATTCCATGCATTCATGCATTTACCTACGCCGCATCATCCGCTGGTGAGCGTAGTCAGATTTGAGGATGTTAAATGGCAATGTAGCGCGCCGCTAACCCGTATTATGGATTTCTACTCCATTGCGATTAAACGGAATTTTAATGTGAAGATGAAATATGGGCAGCAGGCTTATGATTTTAATGAAGGGATCATGTTCTGCATGTCGCCGGGGCAGGTATTGAAAGTTGAGACGGATCACACCCAGCAACAAAAACCATCGGGATGGAACCTGCTTATCCATCCCGATTTTCTCTGGAATACTTCGCTGGCGAAAACCATCAAAAAGTATGAGTATTTTGACTACGCTGTTAATGAGGCTTTGTTCCTCTCGCCCAAAGAGGAGGAAATGCTGATAGGTATTATGCAGCAGATAGACCAGGAGTGCCGTTCCAACCTGGATCATTTCAGCCAGCCCGTCATTATTGCGCAAATCGAACTTTTGCTGACTTATGCAGACAGGTACTATCACCGCCAGTTCATTACCCGTAAAATTACCAATTACCAGGTACTGGATAAACTGGAAGCGATACTCTCCGCTTACTTTAGCAGTGATCAGCTCCTCAGGCAAGGTTTGCCATCGGTTACCTACATCTCAGAGCAGCTGAACGTTTCACCCAACTATCTGAGCCGGCTGCTCAAAACCTTAACAGGGCAGAGTACACAACAGCATATTCATGCCAAGCTGATAGAAAAAGCAAAAGAAAAGCTTTCCACAACGGAACTTTCTGTGAGTGAAATTGCATATGAATTGGGTTTTGAGCACCCGCAATCATTCAGCAAGTTTTTCAAGGTGAAGACCAATAGTTCGCCTTTGGAGTTTCGTCAGTTATTTAACTGATGGCAGTCAGTTGATATGCAATACACCTTCTTTGTCAAAGGAGTATTGAATATGCATTGTTGATTTCAGGTTGTCCAGGAAAACGCTGACTGGTTTATGGCGTTCCATAATACCGGTGAACAGTTCAGTTCTGAGCTGCGTATTTTCTATCTTCACTTCGATACCAAACCAGCGGGGAAGTACGGTCATGATCTCCGACATGGTTGCATCATTAAAATAATAGGTGCCTTCCCTCCATCCCAGGACCACGTCGTTGTTAAATGGGTGAGTTTTCAGGCTACCTTGGGCACTTACCAATTCGGTACCCGGTTTAATCGTCATCTCTTGCTGCCTGCTTTCAAAATGCACGGATCCTTCTACAAGGGCTACTTTGACGATCCCGGGTTCGTAGGAATTCACGTTGAAGGAAGTACCAAGCACCCGAACGGTCCCTTCTGGCGTATGGACGATAAAAGGTCTTTTGGTGTCCTTAGCTACCTTTAGATAGGCCTCGCCGTTCAGCGTGATCTCCCTTTTATCCGCAGCGAAACTGAAAGGGAATTGCAGATCCGTTTGAGAATTCAACCAAACTTCAGTGCCGTCCGAGAAGACTACCTGGTAATCCAGTCCCACTGGCACTTTCAGTGTGTTCATACTCGAATTATCACCGGCGCCGCCCCGTACCTGGTAGGATAATTGGTTGCCGGTATTGTTAATGGTCGCTACACCGTTTACGGTACTATCTTTGGCTACGGAAAGATCGATGGTGCTGCCGCCGGCAAGCTGCAACGATATCACCTTTTTGTGCTGCTCCTTTACGGCGTCTGCAATGGCGGGACCCTGCCCGCTGTTATTGCTGGACGTATGGAAGAGATAATACGCCCCCAGGCAGACTGCGATGACAACTGCAGCGGCTGCAAGCCGCATAAAGATCCGCAAAACCTTCGGACGGTTTTGATCCGGAGCGGTCATAGCTTCTGAAGATTTCCAGTTTAAAGACTCAAACCGGGTAAACCCTTCATCGATATCCTGACGAGAAAAGGATTGCTCAAGCTCTTCCCATTTTTCCTTTAAAGCCGGCTCATTCTCCATCATTTTGTCCAAAGCCAGTTCCTGGTCGGCACTGTTCTGTTTTGTCAGTCTGCCGATCATTAATTCGTAGATATGAAAAGCTTCAGATGTCATCATTATACTTACGGGATTGGAATAAAAATGTACCATTTAAAGAGAGACCTTTTTGAGCTTGGCCCGAAGTATCTTAATGGCGCGTTGGAGTTGATTTTTGACGGTATGCGGGCTGATATCGAGTTCTGTGGCTATTTCCTGGCGGCTCATGTGCTGGACATAGGCCATTTCAAATACCTTTGCTGACTGGGGCGGGACCTCCCTGATGGCCCTTTGCAGGGATTCGCTCAGTTCGGTCTGCCACTCGCGGCGCCGGATGTTGTCTTCAGGGGAGGAGGTGCTTTCGGCCATTAGGAAATCCTTCATTCTTTTTTCCTGTACTTTTTTTCGATCCAGCTTGTCAAAGCAGCGGTTATAGAAGGCACGGTTAATATAGCCGTTTATCGATGCCCCGGGGGCGGCCAGGCTGATACGGTTATACAACTGTTTGTGCCAGAAATCGGTAAAGAATTCCTGTACAAGGTCCTGTGCCTCTATTTCATCCTTTAGAATAGATGTGGCCATGACCATCAGGTAACGTCTGTGCTTTTCGTAGAAAAGTTTAAACGCTTCCTTGTCCCCCAATTTTAAACGCTCGAGAATAATATCCTGTTCCTGGTCGGACATGATGATAATTATATGGTTGATTCTTTTGGTGATTATGGTTGAGTGTGATCCCAGGCAGTTAATATAAAGGTCGGATTTTTTGGCGATAATCAGATCATCATCCTGTTTTCTATCCCTTTCAGCGCCGTCGTCCCCGCTAACTTACATGACAGTTGAATTCAACTGGTGAAAGATAGAAAAATATGGGCATCCGTTTGTTGAAAATTTGACGGACGGTCTTGTAAGATTTACTGTCATAGCGATGAACGCTTTGCCATCAGGTTGTATTTTAAGAAGTTAAGAACTTTTGATATATTATGGAAGGGTCTTATGGATAATGTTAATCAATGGTTAATACGGAGAGCTCCTGGAACGCTGGGTGAAGGCGGATATTGCCATGAACGGGTATTTGAATAAATAATGGAAAAATAATCTTCCTGCATAGTACAATGTATTTTGGTTACCGTATGCTTAGTATAAGGAAGTTGCGAATTAAGAAGTTAGTCATGATTGAATGTTCTCTTTCCCGGGAGTGAATCGTGCTGCCTATACCGTACATTTTGAAATCTACCAAACTAAATGCTATGCGACAACTGCTAAAGCGGAGCTGCGTCTATTCCCGGCTTTTTGTGTGTCTTGCCCTTTCTGTGACCTGTCTATATTCAATTGCACAGGCAACTAACCAGCATGATAACACGGTGACATTATCTGGTTCAAACATACCCCTCAGCGAGATCTTTCGTGCCATCAAATTACAGACAGGCTTTTCTGTGATGTACAGCAAAGCTGTGACGGGCCTGGATCAGGGAGACCAGGTAACGGTGCGGTTCAGTAAAACGCCACTTGACCAGGTACTGGCTATATTGTTCAAAGGCAAGGACCTTGAATGGAGCTATAATGATAATGTGGTGCTGATCCGTAAAAGGGAGGGGCCGCCGGTGATACCTGTAAAAAAAAGCGTGAGCGATAGTTCTATTAATAGTATGTCCGTAACCGGTAGGGTGACGGATGCCAGCGGGTTGCCGTTGCCGGGGGCAACGGTTCAGGTGAAGGGCGAAGTGCAGGGCACGGTAACCGATGTTGACGGGAAATTTACCTTGCCTAAAGTAGGGGGTAGAGATTTGCTGGTCATTAGTTCTGTTGGTTATGAAACCCGGGAAATCCCTGTCCGGGGCAGGACCATACTGGCACAGTTGAATGTTGTAGTTAATGAACTGGATGAAACGGTGGTGACAGCCTACTCTACCACAACCAAACGCTTGAGCACGGGTAATATCAGTGTGGTGAAAGGGGAAGATATCGCAAAACAACCCGTCAATAACCCATTGCTTGCATTGGAGGGGCGGGCGTCCGGCCTGTTCATTAGACAAAATAATGGACTTTCCGGCACGGCTGTTTCTGTAATAATTCAGGGCCAGAATAGCATCGCAAATGGAAATGATCCGTTTTATGTCATTGACGGCGTGCCCTACTCCTCCCAGCTGTTGCCTAATCTTGGAGGCATGTTTGGGACTTCTCCGGGGACAGGTATCTATGGAAATCCGTTGAGCTTCATAAATCCGTCAGATATAGAGAGTATTTCAATACTGAAAGATGCTGACGCAACTGCCATTTATGGTTCTAGAGCGGCCAACGGGGCCATACTCATAACTACCAAAAAAGGAAGACCTGGACAAACAAAAGTGGATATTAATATGCAACAGGGATGGGGTAGGGTCACGCGAAAATTAAAATTGTTGAATACTTCCCAGTACGTGGCCATGAGGAGAGAAGCGTATTTCAAAAATGACGGGTTTTCCACCAGCTCTCCTCAATATCCGCAACAGTATGATATCAATGGTTTATGGGATACTACACAAAGTACAGATTGGCAAAAGGAGTTGATTGGAAATACCGCACAATACACCAATCTGAGCGCAACAGTCTCGGGCGGCAATACACAAACCCAATACCTGATAGGTGCAACCTATCACCGGGAAACAACTGTTTTTCCTGGAGACTTTAAGGATACCAAAAGTTCGGTGCATTTTAATATTAACAGTGCATCAACCAACCAGAGGTTCCGCATTCAGATAGGCGGTAGTTATATGGTGGATAACAACTTTCTTCCTTCCAACGACTTAACACAGCCAGCTATACAACTTGCTCCCAATGCCCCTGCTTTATATAACAGGGATGGAACCCTAAACTGGTACCCTGATCCTGCTGGGACCTCTTCCTGGACCAATCCTTTAGCCAGTTCATTACAACAATATACAAATCTCACAAGGAATCTCGTAAGTAATGCTGTACTAAGCTACAGGATTTTAAACGGACTTGAACTTAAGAGCAGTTTTGGTTATACAGATATGCAGGTAAGGGAAAACCAAACAATTCCTTTAGCATCACAAGCCCCCGAAGCCAGACCGTATATACCAAGGTTTGCATTATATGGTAACAACAATAATAACTCCTGGATAATTGAACCCCAACTTAGTTATTCAAGGTCGATTAGTGATGGGAAATTGGAGGCGCTAATTGGAACTACGATTCAGCAGAACAATGGAAGCGTTGACCAGGTTATTGGCATGGGGTATGCCAGTGATGAAGTACTGAAGAATATGGCCGCTGCATCTGCCCTTTTTCCCGGTACAGTCTTAAATTCTGTCTATAAATACAATGCCCTGTTTGGGCAGCTAAATTATAATTGGAGCAACAAATACATTATTAACCTCAGTGCTCGTCGTGACGGTAGTAGCAGGTTCGGCTCCGCTAACAGGTTCCACAATTTTGCTGGCGCCGGGCTGGGTTGGATATTCTCACAGGAAAATTTTATCAAGAATAATCTTCCGCTCATAAGCTTTGGAAAACTGCGGGCAAGCTACGGAAGCACCGGAAGTGACCAGATAGGGGACTATAAATTTATGGACCAGTATTATTCCTATCCAGTGGGCGTATCATACCAGGGGATTACTGCACTGGTCACAAATGGATTAACGAATCCATATCTTCAGTGGGAGGAAACAAGAAAATTTCAATTGGGTTTGGAAATAGGACTAGTAAAAGATAGGATCCTGCTCAATAGTGGCTACTTCCATAATCGTTCTTCAAATCAATTGTTGAATTATTCTTTGCCTATTGTCACCGGGTTCACAGGGATAGTCAGGAATTTCCCGGCCAACGTGCAAAATACCGGATGGGAATTTTCAGTAAATACCATCAATTTGAAAACAAAAGAATTTAACTGGACAAGCAGCTTTAATATTACTTTTCCCAGTAATAAACTGGTGGCCTTTCCCGGGATCGAAACTACAGGGTATGCCTCAAATCTCATTATTGGTAAGCCTCTTTCCATTGTCAAACTATTTAAGTTCGCAGGAGTGGATGAGGGAAATGGTGTTTACCAATTTACGGATAGTAAGGGAACCCTAACGTCAACACCAGACTTTTTAAAAGATGCCACAGTATTGGTAAACACGGCACCAAGATTTTATGGTGGATTAAACAATAGTATATCTTTTAAAGGTTTTCATTTCGATTTCCTGGTACAATTTGTAAAACAGACAGGGCTTGATTATCCAATAGGAAACATGCCTGGACAAAGTATGATTAATCAGCCTGTTTCTGTTTTGGACCGCTGGCAGAAGCCCGGAGATAAGACTTTAATTCAGCGATTCAATTCTGATTATAGTATCTCATCTCAGTGGGGATATGCAAACTCAAGTGATCTATCTTACAAGGATGCTTCCTTTATTAGGCTAAAAAGCCTTTCGATATCTTGGCAATTCCCATCAGACTGGAAACAAAAACTTCGTTTGCAAAATTGTAGTATATACCTGCAAGGTCAAAACCTATTGACGATTACAGGATACAAGGGATTCGACCCGGAAACACAAGGAGTCAACACCCTGCCTCCATTAAGGATATTGACAACCGGTTTGCAGATTGTTTTTTGAGTAACTAGTTGTATATCTATTAAATAACGTACTATGCATAAAGAAAATAGAATCAGAATAAGCTGGATATTTATTCTACTTATTGCTACAATTTCTCTTACGAATTGTACAAAGCTGGTTGAGGTCGATGCACCGGTAACGACGATTAACGGGGTAAACGTCTATGCCGCTGATCCAACCGCGATCGCCGTTGTTACTGGTATGTATACTAAGATTAGTAACGCCGATATACTCAGCGGAGGAGTCTTATCATTATCGCTTTTTCCAGGACTTTCCTCCGATGAATTCACTCTTTGGGGTTCCGTTACGGCTACGTCGTATGTAGGTTATTATAAAAACGCGCTTACTAACTCCAATACAGGACCCACCGATTACTGGAGGGCCCTCTATCCATTTATTTATATGGCTAATTCCGCAATAGAAGGGTTGACGTCTTCTGCGACTTTGACTCCAGCCATACGGCAGCAGTTGATTGGGGAGGCAAAATTTACCAGAGCATTCTGCTACTTTTATCTTGTAAACCTATATGGCGAAGTGCCTCTCACAACAGGGACCGATTATTCTGTAAATGCTTCTCTTTCGAGAACACCTGTAGATAAAGTATGGGAGCAAATTGTTATTGATTTAAAGGATGCGCAAGACCTTCTCAGTCAGGACTACCTTGATGGCACTTTGTTAAAAACCACTAGTGAAAGGATTAGACCCACCAAATGGGCAGCCACAGCCTTACTTGCCAGAGTATACCTCTATATTGGAGATTGGAAAAATGCCGCTACCCAGGCATCCCAGTTAATTGACTATACTGCAAAGTTCGGTTTAAGTACAGATCTGAATGCCACTTTTCTTGCAAACAGCAACGAAGCTGTCTGGCAACTGCAACCCGTCAACGTCGGTCAAAATACCCAGGATGGAAAAATGTTCGTCTTACCTGAAAGCGGCCCTGCCAATCCTGATCACCCAGTCTATTTGAGTAGGCAACTTTTGGATGCCTTTGAAACAGGTGACCTGCGAAAGGTGAATTGGGTTGATAGCATTAAGACATTAAACGGTGTTTATCATTATCCGTATAAATATAAGGTGGGCCTTACAGGCCAGTCTGTGACGGAATATGCAATGGTTCTTCGTTTAGGCGAACAGTTCCTTATCCGCGCAGAAGCACGGGCTCAACAGGGTGATGCGGCCGGTGCAATATCTGATATCAATTTGATCAGGCGCAGAGCTGGGTTGCCGGGTTATTCTGGTTCTTCGGATAAGACTTCTCTTTTGAAAGCGGTCATGCATGAACGCCAGGTAGAGCTTTTTAGCGAATGGGGCCATAGGTGGTTAGACCTTAAGAGGATAGGAACGGTTGACGAGGTGATGTCAAAGGTCGCTGCCGCAAAAGGTGGCTCCTGGAATCAGAACTGGCAATGGTATCCTATTAGCTTAACCGAGCTCCGGCTTCAGCCAAGGCTCGTGCAAAATGTAGGTTATTAGTATTGGGAAAAATAAAACATCATGAAAAGTCTTTTGTATTTGATCCTGTTGCTTCCTTCTATGTTTCTTGAGCGTGATCAGGGGGTTTATTTTCAGGCCGGTGTCGGTTTTGATAAGGCGATGGCCAGGGCTAAGTTGGAGCATAAGTTTCTTTTCGTTAGCTGCTATGCAGTTCAGGATGAAAGGTATACAGCGATGCTGAAAGATGTTTTTGCGAAGGAAAACGTTGGAAAGTATGTGAACGGCAAATTTATATCAGTGAATATTCAGCTGGACACACTTACTGCGGGGAATAAAACTGCCGATGTCCTACGGGCCGCAATATTCCAAACTGGATTTCCGGCGTACTTGTTTTTTTCACCAGAGGGTGTGTTGGTGCATCGGGGAGGTGGTTATAAAGATGCTGATGCCTTTGTGAAACTTGCTATAGAAGCGCAGGACCCCTCCCGGCAGTATTATGTTCTTAAGGAGCGTTTTGAAAAGGGGGAACGGAATCATGCACTTGTACCCTATTTGCTAGAATGTGCTAAGGAGCTAAAGGACAGTGGTTTTGCCAAACGCTTGAAGAAAGAATATTTGGGTAATTATCTCGCAACTTTATCCCGTGACCGTTTATACAAGAAAGAGAATATCACTTTTTTAGCAGAAAACGTCAGTACCGATAACAAGTTGTTCAGTATTTTTCTTAAAGATGCCGGAAGAATAGACAGTATAATGGGATGGAACGGTTACTCACAAAGTGTAGTAGATCGAGTTATTTCTACAGATGAGATTGATTCAGAATTATGGAGAGACAACAGTGCGACGGATCCTCTTACTAATAGTCCCGATTGGGAAGACATCACGCGGAGGATTGCAGGAAAATTTGATAGGGCTAATGCTGACAGGATAGTTATAAATGCCAAACTCAAGTGGTATTCTTCCAGGCAACAGTGGCCGGATTACTGTAAGGCGGTTGTTGATAAAGTTGAAGCATACGGGCCCTATGGTTTTGAAGGCGCACCGGAGGATGTAAAATGGAACGAACTTGCTTGGGACATGTTTATCCATTGCGATGATGAGGTCATTCTAAAAAAAGCACTTTCCTGGAGTGATCTGTCAATGAAATTGAGCCAGTTGTCCATTGCCGGCAAATACGATACTTATGCAAATCTCCTGTTCAAATTGGGTCGGAGAAGGGAAGCTATTGCCTGGGAAGAAAAGGCAGTAAAACTTGACCCAACGTCGAAAGACATCAGGAATACCTTGGAAAAAATGAAAAAAGACCTGCCCACATGGCGTGCACAATAATTTCCCACTAAAACTGCCTTGAAAGGGCGGAGGCGGTTCAATAGTAAGCAATAATATTCTTTAAACTCGACAATCAATAAGGTGAAGTACAAGTATTTTTTTTCTTTTTTGTTGCTGTTTGCATCAGTAGGTAAAAGTTACGGAAGACAGGACTGGAGCGCTCAGCCAATAGCCTCGCAGACTCGATGGGCAAAGGAAGTAAGCCCAACTAACGCATTACCTGAGTATCCAAGACCCCAAATGGTTCGTGCCAAATGGGGAAACCTAAATTGCCTATGGGAATATGCAATTATATCCAAAGATGCCCCAGCACCATCCCAATTTGAAGGACAGATTCTCGTCCCTTATCCGATTGAATCCGTGTTATCGGGTGTTAATAAGACAGTTTTACCTGACCAGAGTCTTTGGTATAAAAAAAGAATTAGCAAGCCGGCATTAAAAAAGGGAGAAAGGATCCTTTTGCACTTCGGTGCCATAGACTGGATGGCCACAATTTATATCAATGGAAAAGAGTCAGGACAACATACAGGGGGGTATGAAAACTTCTCTTTCGATATTACGGATGCCCTTCGGACTGGTAACAACGAGCTTTCCATAAGAGTTTATGACCCAACAGATCAGGGCCCCCACGCAACAGCAACCACACTTTACCTCGAAAAATATGGCAGAAATATGCCTGATCAGGAACGCAATATGTTTCGTGTGGCGTTGGAGAGAGCACAGAAAAGTAAATAGGGTTGAATAGCACTATTAACTCTTGGGGCTGAATTATATGGGTGTGTCGGACTGCGGATATAGTTCAGCGTAAACTGATAAATTACTAAGTGAATGAAGTATGCGTTTATCGGGGATATTCCATCTTATGTTCCTATGATCAAAAGAAGATTGCTATTAATTGTTTTTTCTATCAGCCTGGGCAGTATGAGAGTATCTTCCCAGGAGTCGAAAAGCTGCACTGGAAAGCCACCACTTGATATTGGATCGTTGGCCGATTGGCCTACCTTAGGGAATGCTCATATCAGTGAAAACGGTAAATATGCTTTTTATACGGTGGAGAATTTTACGTCTGGCACGGCTAGGTTAATCGTAAAAAGCATCGATTTAAAGTGGCAAAAATCTATTGAAGGAATAAGTTCTTATACTGCTGTTTTTACTCCGGACAGTAAAAAAGTCATATTTAAAAAGCCGGGTGACAGCCTGTGTATGCTGCAATTAGGGACTGAGTTTATAGCATACAAAACCGGTATCCTTTCTTTTCAAATTCCGCCGGGCAAAGGTGAATGGATGGCTTGCCGATACCAAAACCCAGGCAACAACCTCATACTACATAATTTGTTAACTGGCAAGGAGCGTGAATTGGAAGGGGGTGCCGATTATATCTTTACTAAGGATGGCATAGACCTTTTGTACCAGGTTAAGGAGAATGAAATGGAAAAAGAAGAATTCTCGCTACATTGGCTTAATCCTTCAAGTGGAATTGATAAGATCGTTAGAAAGGGTAGAAGGGCTGGGGATTTTGTTTTTAGCAAAGACGGGAAAATGTTGGCTTTTCTGGAATCGGGTGGGAAATCGAATACTGTTTGGGTCTATAACTTAAAAACAGGGCAAGAATTACTTGACTCGAATTACCGCTCTGATCAAATTGATATTGGCCTGTGTATAAAAAGCATACTTGGTTTCAGCAACGATGGTAGACGTCTGATTATTAGTCTTAAAGAAGCCGAGTTATCAACTGTAAAAAGTTACCCTGTTAAAGTGGATGTTTGGAGTTACAGAGATTCGTATTTGCAGTCTCAGCAGTTGGCAAACCAGCAGGCCCCAAATTACATTGCCATCATTAATTTAAGGGATGGTCATCTGTTTCGGCTACAGCAGGAAAATGATTTGCTGAGATCTGATTTTCCTTCTCAACATCAAGGTAGCGATGAATGGGTGCTCATGATGAATTATAATGGCGAGATATCTGAAGCTGTCTGGAACCCATTGTCACGTCCTTCAATCTACCTTGTTAATACTTTGAATGGCCAGCGGTGCTTGATTAAAGAAGGTGATCCAAAGTTGGATGTGCTTTCCTATGAGTTGTCGCCGACAGGAAAATATTTGATATATTTTGACGCGACGCATCAAAGTTATTTCAGTTATGAGATCTCGACCGGTATTCGGCGAAATATCACTTCAGGTATTGCAACAGATTGGACAATGGTTTCAAGTGAAATACCTAGATCCGAAGAAAGAACAGTACCTTCAGCGGGGTGGATTAAGGATAAGGAACAGGTGCTATTGTATGACGAGCATGATGTATGGATGGTCGATCTTACCGCCAAAATGCCGCCGCGTTGTATCACTAACGGCTATGGGAGAAAGCATAATATTAAGTTTTGGCTGGGAGCGGATTATTCATCGGACCCTATGACATTATCGGAGAAGATTATTCTCATCGCTTTTAATAGAGACACAAAAGATAATGGGTTTTTTGAAAAAAAGCTGAACGACAGCGGGGATCCTGAAGAACTGACGATGGGACCTCATCTTATTTTTGCTCCTGAGATCGGTTCTGTATTTACTTTTAAGCCTGTGAAATCTACCAAAGCGGATGTCTATATTGTACGAAAAGAATCTGCTACGGAATTCCCCAATTATTATGTGACAGAAGATTTCAAGAAATTTCTTCCGATAAGTGATTTTCATCCTGAAAGAAAATATAATTGGCTAACGACGGAACTAATTACCTGGAACGCATCCGATGGCAACCGTTTGCAAGGTGTCTTATATAAGCCCGAAAATTTTGATCCTCAAAAAAAATATCCGGTTATCTTCCATTACTATGAAAAGCTTTCCAGCCAATTAAACATGTATCATTTCCCCCGGTTATGTGATGGAGAAATGAATATTCCCTATTTTGTTAGTAATGGTTATTTAGTCCTTACTCCCGATATTCATTACAGGATAGGCGAGCCCGGGGAAAGCGCATTAAACTCGGTGATATCGGCCGCCAGACATCTGGCCGAATATCCGTGGGTGGATAAATTCAGGATGGGTTTGCAGGGCCATAGTTTTGGGGGCTATGAAACTAACTATATTATCACTAGGACTGATCTCTTTGCCGCGGCATGTTCTGCTGCCGGGGCATCTGATTTAATTGGTATGTTTGGCGGTGTCATCGATGGACCAGGTGCTAGTAATAATAGTTATTATGAACTTGATCAAGGAAGAATGGGGGGCAGCCTTTGGAGTAGTCCTGATCTTTATATTAAAAACTCACCCGTCTTTGGAGCGGAGAAGGTCACTACTCCGCTTTTAATGATGAATAATAAAGCCGATGGAGCTGTCCCTTTTTCTCAGGGCGTTGAGTTTTTTACTGCGTTGCGCCGATTTCACAAGAAAGTTTGGATGCTACAATATGATGAGGGTGGGCACCAGGTGGCGGGTTCAGAAGCCGTGGATTTCACTAAACGGATGATCCAGTTTTTTGACCATTACCTCAAAAAAGCACCCGCACCAGAGTGGATGGAAAAGGGGGTGCCTGCTAATTTAAAAGGAAAAAGAAGTGGGTTGGCGTTAGATGGCAACGCTCCGGATTATTAACTCTTACCTTTGAATGCAAATCTGAATAAATAGTCCGAGACGGTAATAAAATTGTGTGTAAAGACTGTATTCTCTTCACTCAGGATATGTTTCCTTCGACATTTCACCAAAACAATGCTTGCGATGATTAAAAAAGTTAAAAAACTTAAGGTCTTTGGTATTTTTCAAAATTTCGTAGCCAAACCTGATCTTTTCGACTTTGCAAAATTCAATTTGTTCTATGGCTGGAATGGCAGCGGAAAGACTACATGGTCCCGCTTATTTTCAGCCCTGGCCGCCAGAAAACTGCCAGACAACTTTCCTTCCGCCGAATTTGAACTTGTTTTAGACGATGGCACTATTATCAAACATAGTAATATTGGTAATTTTAATCAAGCTGTTTTTGTTTTCAATCAGCAGTTTGTTGAAGATAATATTGACTGGAAAAAGCAGGGAGCAAAAAGTATCATTGTGATCGCGGAAGACAAGATTGAGGAAAGAAAACGTTTTTTTGAGATAAGGGACAAAATATTGCCACTTAAACGCATTACTGCTGAATCGAAAGCTACACTTTTCGCTGCCAGCGAAAAGGAAAGAGATAGTTTTTTGACCGACCAGGCCAGGGCGCTCAAGCAATCTTTCCAATTGATTGATACCAGCGACAAGCGCTATCTGAACTATGATAGAACCAAACTGAAGGATTTTATAAGGACAAACGAAGAAGCCATCAAAAAACCGGGAAGTATACTGGATGCACCTGCACTGGAAAAGTTGCGGAAGCAGGCACGGCCAGTAGAAAAACCCGCTGTCCAGTGCACGTTACCGCAGGTGACAAAGGAGAAGCTAAAAGAGGCCGAAAGTAGAATTAATGAGCTGCTCGCCAAAACTGTAGTTACTCAATCCATAAGCAGGTTACAGGAAAATGCTGGTATTAATAACTGGGTAGAAGAAGGCTTAAAGATTCATGAAGAACATAAAAGCAGCACCTGTGAGTTCTGTGGTCGACCGCTTTCTGACTTACGAATGGAATTATTACGTCAGCACTTCAGCCATGCTTATAAGGAGCTCATGGATAAATTGCAGAAAGCAAAAGAATGGTTGGTGGGCCTTACTCTTGGATATGCATTTCCTGAATTTGGCGATCTTTATGATGAGCTGCAGGAAGAGTACAAGGCTGCATTGCAGGATCTTCAGAAGAAAGATAAGTCTGTCAATGATGTACTTTCTTATTGGATAAAGGCATTGGAAGATAAGCTGGGTAACCCCTTTGAACCAATCCAGGCCATGGAAACTGGTATCGAATCGCTGGCCAGTGAATTATTGGCCAGAACCAGGGATGTAGAGGCGGTTGTAAATAAGCATAATGAGAAAACAGCCAATTTTAAAGCTACGTTAGACAAGGTCAAAAGCGATTTGGAATTGCATTATGTAAGTCAGGCCTTAAAGGAGAAAAAATATTTTGATCTTGTGGTCCGTATTGCTAAAGAGGGAAAGGAGGTTGAAGCTGCGAATAAAGCCGTATTTGACGCTGTGGAGGAGATGACCAAACTTGAAGCAAGCCTCGCCAATGTAGCAAAAGGTGCTGACGATTTCAATAAACAACTACATGCATTTCTTGGCAGACGGGATATATCCCTTCAGTATGATGCTAATCAGAAGGGTTACATGATCAGGCGCGGCAAGGGGGCAGCGGCAGTAAACCTAAGTGAAGGAGAGAAAACCGCCATCGCCTTTATCTATTTCATTATCAAACTTGCAGAAAACGGGAATGATATTAAGAAGTCCATTGTAGTTATTGACGATCCCATTTCAAGCTTTGATGCCAATCATCTGTTCCATTCACTTGCATTCCTGAAAGCAACATGTGAAGAAGCTATGCAGCTCTTCATTCTTACACATAATTTCAATTATTTCAAGTTGGTACGTGACTGGTTGATGAACAAAAACGACTATAAGAAAAATAGTATGAAAGCAAGATTGTTTTGCATAGAGGTTGATAAAGGCGACCCAAGAAGTGCCAGTATTTCTAATGCACATGATTCCCTTGGTAAATACGGTTCTGAGTATCATTACTTATTCACCCGGTTACGTCTTTTCAGGGATGACAGCAAGCTGGACCTGGATAGCAGTTACCAGGTAGCCAACTATTCTAGGAAGTTGTTGGAGGCTTTTTTTTCATTTAAACATCCCAAGGGGCGCGCGAATTTTGCCCAGCTGATGGAGGTCGGTTGTAAAGAGGGTAAAGTGGATAGCCAGGTCCGTGATAAAGTATATCGCTTTATCAATAAATATTCTCATTATCAGCTTATTGATTTCGGAGAATCCCCTGTTGACAATTTGCTTGCAGAGGGTGAGAATATTACCGCTCATGTATTTGATATCTTGAAGGCTTGCGATGCTATTCATCATGCGGAGATGGAAGAAATGTGTAACTGATTCCGCATGTTAAAATTGGGTTTGGAAGCCTCAACGCTTATAGCAGTAAATGACATAGGGTCGCAATTGTTCGACAAAAGAAAGGGCTGATCCGTACGGATCAGCCCTTTCATGAAATAAAGTCCTGACCACTGGTGATAAAGAGCATTTACGCTCAAAATACAAGGTGCCAGGAAGCTGGTTTACTGTTTGAAAATGGTGTAAGTATACAGACTTGCCGGCTGATTGTGCAGGAAGGTAACATATACTTTTTCTGTTCCAACCGCTGTAGTTGTTGCAGTTACTGTTTGGGTGGCGTTAACGCCAGCGCTTGCAGTAGTATACAGAATTGAACCATAGCTGCTTTTAGCTTTAAAGGCCAATGCACCGCCAACAAGACCCAGAACAGCAATAGCTGTCAGCATAATTTTTGCTTTTTTCATGGTGATTTTCGCTTTTTTTATTAAAAAAGCTAAAATTTGTTGAAGAATAGTGCCTACTCTTTTGAAAATGGTTTTCGGCTTCCCCATTTAATGATTACACCGCCTTGCAAGCACGGTGATAATCTATGTTACGTAACAAATTCGGAAAAATGAATAAGGTGCTTTTTCTATTGCTTGAAAATGGTATAGGTATAAAAACAAGCTGGTGTGCCGTAGATCCAGGTGACATAAACTTTCTGTGTGCCGGTGTTGGTGGTAGTCGCTGTTGCCGTTTTTGTGCCAAGCGCACAATTTGAGGGAGCGGTGTATAATATAGAACCATACATGCTACGGATTTTGAAGGCGAATGCGCCGCCAGCAATGCCTAAAATGGCAATGGCAGTAAGTAGAAGTTTCGCTTTTTTCATAGTTTCAATATTTTTAGATGTTAAGAGATAAATCCCTGCCTTAGTTGTCAGCAGTAATGTTTGCCGTACTATACTATGTGTAAACCAGACATGCGGGCTGATTATACTGAAAGGTAACAAAGACCTTTTGATCGCCTATATCAGATGGTATTGCTGCTGCTGTCTGCGTCGCCCCGGCGCAACGAGTCGAGGTGATATAAGTAATAGAGCCATATCTTCTCAAAATTTTAAAGGCAAGTGCGCCACCCATAAGACCAAACAGGGCCATGCTTAGTAAAATTAGTTTTCCTTTTCTCATGCATTAGTACATTTCATGATAATCAACCATTTTTTTGCATACAACCCTCTTCGTATAGTCGTCGTATTCTGTTAATTATATGCCCGCTGGTAAAGTTCTATCTCGTCTTCTCCTGCCGCCTTTGTGGTAACATCACTTCTTGTTTCCTGAACAATAAAATGCAGGAGGAACAACAGGAAAGTGAATGTTGTCACAAATGGAAATACTTGGTACCGCATAACAATTGGCGAGGCCAGTACACTGAACCCGAAATTGCAGACCCATATCGCCATGAAGTACCATATTACCTTCATGGTTTGCCAGCTTGTTTTTTTATGAAGACCAAGGAATAGAAAAGCCAGGAAACATAGAACATAAACCAGGTTGATGATGGCAAGCGCTACTGGAAAATTTTGTGTTTCCTTAATCAGAATACCGCTCGTTTTTTTGTAAACTTTGTCAGTCTTCATCCCAAACCAGTCCTTGGCAATTGGTTGAACCCTGTCGCTGATCATGTTAAACATCCCCAAGAATTCTATAGGTGGAACGTAATAATTTTTCATATTGGGCAACATGTAATGCCTTAAATATGCTTTAGGATGATGCGCTATGAGGTATAGTCCATAATCAAAATATAGGGGTGACATAGAGGTCCATCGTGCCAGGTTATTGGTGGTGCTGTCCGACTTATATTTAACTCCCATAAACTTTTTTAACGGGGCGCAATCTTCCCACAGGTAATAGATGCCCAACTCCCCATCGGGCCTGTATTTGGTGTGCCACAGTGAATCATTGTGACGAAACACAACCTGTTGTAATGGTCTGAATCTTACAGGCACCGTTTCTGAACCTTCCGGCTTTACATGGGCATATGCATATAGAGCGTTGCTGGCCATTTGCCAGCCACCGAATGCGGAAAACTGTGCCACCCCAGTAGCCGTTTTGTATTCCCGGATGGTGATGAGCATAAATGAACCTATCAACAGCACAACAGTAAGGCAACCGGCAATTTTGTGACGGAGCGGGGCTGCAGTAGACATAATGGTGATCATGCTTATTAACGGGTAGTAAATCGCATTGTAACGGAAGGTGAAAACAAGTAATAAAACCACCCCGTGATAAAGGAAAAGTCTTCTAGTTGGCTTGGCGATGATCTGGAAAAGCTGCGTCAGCCACAGAATGCTTAACCCGGCAAAAATGGCGTCGCTTGAAATGAAGTTGCTGATAAAGAAAATGAGCGGGTTCAGTACACTCATGGCTAACATAATGCGCAGGAGCCATTTTCCGAAGGACAACTGGTGGGCAGTGCTCAGGACAAAATAAAGGATGCTGCAGTAAAGAAACAGGTATTGGAACAGTACCAGTACCACATGGGATTTGGTAAAGCAACTGAACAATCTTAAAAATTTTGAGTACCCGATGGGCCATACATTGATCAGCTGGTTATTGTAGGCCGCTTCCAGGTAGGAGTAGGAATCAGGAAGAAAGTTGGGGAACGGGTAGAGGTACTTAAGGCCCCAAAACTGCAAAAGTATCAGGACAAAGGAAATGATCAGCAATGTCTTTCTTTCGCTGCTGCCTGCTACCCATTCGAGAAGCGTGTTCCCTTCATGGAGATCAGAAGAATTTATGATTTTGCCGCCTTCCATATGTATTCAATTAATAAAAACGTGAATAAGATAAAAACGATAACGGGGAACAACTGGAACCGCAGTGCAATAGGTGAGGCGAAGACACTGAATCCAAAATTCACCAGCCATAGCCCTCCTGCAAGGAGCAGACAAATAAAAAGGAATCTTTGTTGCCTGTAGCCTGCAAGTACCACAAAGCCAGTTAAGCTTAAGAGGAAGACCACGTTAATGACACCCACCAGGATGGGGTAATAATCAAGAATGTGGACGCGAAAGTCTTTGAAATAACTCTTGATTTTATTAGTCTTATACCCGAACCACATTTGGGCAACTGGACTGACGCTGTCCACGCCGGTGCTGTAGTTTTCAAGAAACTCCACCGGTGGGGCGTAATATTTTAGGGCATTGGGAATAAGATAATATCTAACAAAGGCGATTGGGTAACGGCTGATGAGGTATGCCCCATACTCCCTGTACAGCGGCGCAACGGACGCCCACCGCTTGATTACGTCGGCCGTTGAATCTTTTTTGAACTGATTTTTCATATAGAGCTGCAGGGGGGAGGATGGCGCCCACATATAGACCGTGCTGGCCAGTAATTGCTCTTCCGGATGCTTCCGGTAATCTTTGGTGGTATCGAAGTAAGTCCTGACCATGCGGTCGAGTTGCTGAAGCTTTGGCGGTGGTGTTTTTACGTCATTGTTGTTCACAAACCGGTAAGCGTACATGGCGTTATTGGCCATCTGCCAGCCTGAAAAGGGGGTAAATTGCTTTTTTCCGGCCAACTCCTTGTATTTATGGGTGTTATATTGAACGAAGCTGATAATGAGCAGCAGGCCCACCAAGAGGCCGGAGAGCTTCAGTGCCAGTTGCCGTCTTGACAGTGCAATCGCTATTGCCGCTATCAGGGGATAATAAAGGGCGTTGTACCTTATGGTAAAAGCGATGAAAAGGATAGCTGCATTGAACAGCACTATTGAAACAGTGGGCCTGTGGATGATCCAGAGCAGTTGGGTAAACCAGATAAGGCTAAGGGACAAAAAAAGGCTGTCGCTTGACACATAGTTGGCTAAGTACAGGAACACAGGGTTTAATAGCATGAATCCAAAAACGAGTATCCGAGTTACTTTATCTGGTTTGAATAAATAGAAGCTGGTGAATAGAAAGTACAAAACACTTGACTGTAGCATCAGGTACTGGAACGCCACAAGTGCCGTATCCGAACGGCTGAATACACTGAAGAGCCGCAGGAACCTCGAGTAACCGATAGGATACACATTAATATCCAGGTTGAGCTGGGCGCTTTCAAGGTAAACATAGGAGTCCCCGTTAATAAAGCTCGCAAAGGGATAAAGAAATTTGAAGACGATAAATTGCACAGCGATGATGGCAATGGCCGAAAGCAAAAACCATTTCTGGGCAGGATTGCGGAAGATAAAGTGCGATAGTTTTTCCGCAGGCTGTCTTTGCGCAGGGATTGGGTCGCTTTGCGTATGCACCGGTTCTGCGGCTGGCTCCTGTGGCTGGTTTTCTGCCGTCTTTTCCTCGTGGTATTCCTGTTCGGTATTTATCGACCAGATGTTGTCCTTGGTTATTATTCCATCTTTGATATTATCGACGGCTACCATAGCCGTCAGCATCGAATGGTCGGAATTATTATACTTGTGCATGCCGTTCCTGCCCACCAGGAAAAGGTTTTCGAACTTGTCCGTAAACTGTCTTATCACATCGAAACGATCATAGGTCCCGAAATAAGCCGGGTAGGTTTTTTCCACCCTTATGATGGTGCTGTCCAGCACATTGGCGGGGGAGGCCAGGCCAATTTTTTCGAGTTCAAGGATGGCTATCTGCTTTATCTCCTCATCCGGTTTGTTCCAAAAGGCTTCGTGTTGATTACAGAAAAACTCCATGCCTATCCAGGTGTTTTGCGGATCCTTTACCATATAAGGGCTCCAGTTGTTGAATACCTGCAGCCTGCCTACCGTAACATCTTTTTCCTGGATATAGATCCATGTGTCCTTTAGTTCCAGCGGTTTCCATTCACCGGTAGATTTATCCTGGTAGGACAGCTTTTTCAGTAAGATGCCCACCGTAATAAAATCCCGGTATTGGAGGCCCGATGCAACATTTTTCACATCTTCAGGTATGGAGCCATCGATGCCTCCAATTAGTTCCTGCACAGGCATGGTCGAAAAGAAATAATCGCCTTCCAGGTAACTGGTTTCACCGGTAATCTGGTTGACCGCTGCAATCGCCGAGATCCTGTTTTCATCATCGGAAGTATAAATTCTTTTTACATCGTGCTGCATGAGGATCTTTCCACCCATTTCCTCCACCTGTCGCGCCACTTCTTCCCAGAGTTGTCCCGGGCCGAATTTCGGGTATAGAAACTGCTCAATCAGGCTGGTTTCTGTATCTTTCTGCGCGATGTCGCCAGGTCCTTTTTTCTTTTTGGTCGCTGATTGTATGGCATGCTGCAGTGCCTTGCTGATGCTGACGCCTTTAATACGCTGTGCGCCCCATTCGGCGGATATCTTATTGCAGGGGATGCCCCAGACTTTTTCTGTATAGTCTTTAAAAAAAAGTTTGTACAGTACCTTCCCGAACCGGTTGATCATGAAATCTTCCAGGTTATTCTCCGGCTTTCTGGGAAATAACTGTGCCACCAGGTAAGAGAACATAATGGCAATGGTGCGCAGGGGCCCTAACTTACCTAAGGTGTCGATGGATAGCTGGATGGGGTAGGTGAAGAATTTCCGCAGGAAATATATTCTGGATAGCCTGTTACGGACGAGCATTACTTTTTCAGGATCTGCTACAATGGTGCTTCCACCGGCCTCAACCTCCCTGGATTTATTCTGGTAATTCACCGTGACGCTGCCTTCTTTTTCCGACTGGACAGGCATAATATTAAACCACCAGTTCATGACCCGGTCGGATTTCGAAAAGAAACGGTGTCCGCCTATATCTATCCGGTTGCCTTTAAAATTGATTGTCTTAGAAATACCGCCGATATCCCCTGATTTTTCCAGGATAACTGGAACAATATCTGTGCGCTTTAATAATTCGTAGGCGGCAGTAAGACCTGCCGGCCCTGCGCCGATGATGATTGCGGTCTTTTTACGGAACTGATTATTCATGGGTTGAACGGATTTTAATTTTACTGGCCTTGGGGAGCAATCGCTTCCCGGCAACTATTTCCGCAGAGGGTAATAGATAGCCAGGTATTCTGCAAACAGCGTAGTATGTATACCAGGCAATATCTTGCCTGCTGCCCTGGTATCATCCAGGCAGATAAATACATGCATACCGGTAGCATGCTAAAAAAACAGGATCAGCACATTTTACATCGGAAGGCGCTCCGCCATTTTTGTAGAATTGTCAAATACGGCGTGCATGGAATGAGTGGTGGCTTAGGCTTGCAGTGTATCATCCAGTCAGCTTTTAAAGGTTAAAGAGGGTGGCCCGTCTCAGGACGGATTTACTAAAGATTATTCTGGAGTTATGATTGGTACGACAAAGGTATTTTCATGCAACAAAGATTTGGATTTGGCTTACCATCGTCCAGGATAGTTGTTTCCTTTTGAGGGATGGGTGGTGGTTGCCAGTGGTGTAAAGATGCATCAATTCTCCGGAATTATCGGTGGACTTTTGGGTCAATTTCAGTGGATTTTTAGGTCAGTCCGCCTGGTATGTTCTATTCAAAAAAGCTGGTGATGAGTAGTACAATTGCCTAATGGTAACTGTATGATAATTGGTGTTATGTGTTAAATGTTCTCAATGAAAAGACTTTTCCTACTTCTGTTGTTGCTGCCCATCTTTGGGATGGGGCAGCAAAAGCTGTTTGATCTTCAGGTGATGCCTTTGTATAAAGATTCCGTTCCAAATACCACGGGTTATGAAACGGAGGAAATTATTGCCGGGCCGGCCGGCTCCCCGGAGATCTATCAGAAGGTTGCAAGGCCTGAGGTCACCGCCTATATCCCCGTGGAAGGAGCGGCCAACGGGACAGCGGTTATTATCTTTCCCGGAGGAGCATACAGCTTTTTGGCCTTCCGGCAGGAAGGGACCTCAGTCGCAGAAAACCTGGTAAGACAAGGGATTACTGCCTTTGTGGTGAAATACAGGCTGCCAAGTGATTTGACGATGAGGGATAAAACCATCGGCCCGCTACAGGATGCGCAGGCAGCTATTAAGCTGGTGCGGATGCACGCTGGTGCCTGGGGCATTGACACCGGGAAAATTGGCGTCATGGGGTTCTCCGCAGGTGGCCATCTTGCTTCCTCCGCAGGCACCCATTTTAATCATGCCTATATTCCCAATAAAGAGAATACCAGCCTTCGCCCTGATTTTATGATACTCGTTTATCCTGTTATCAGCATGTCTGATAAGCTGGCGCATAAGGGGTCAAAAGAGAGCCTGCTTGGTCCTTCCCCGGACGATAAGACCGTTCGTGACTTTTCGGGTGAGGAGCAAGTCACCGCAGGCACGCCTCCCACCTGGTTGACGCATGCCGAAGACGACAGGACAGTGGATATTGATAATAGTATAGCATTTTATGAGGCACTGCACCGTCATAATATCCCAGCAGAAATGCATCTCTACCCGGCGGGTGACCATGGCTTTGTGCTCCATCAACCGGCAGAGGAATGGATGGCACCGTTGCTGTCATGGATGAGAAAGCTAGGCTATATGGGTTCCAGACCCTAAAGTTGAGGCGGTTAAGATGAAATCACCGGGGCGGTCCTGCTTTTGGCTGCATATTTTTTCTGTAGAAAGTGCAGTAAGGGTCTTTCAATATAGTAGTAAAATAGTATGCCGATACCCGCTGCTACGAACAAATGCACAAAAACGCTCAGGTCCGCATTTAGGAAAAAGCCTGTTTGTTCATAAAGGGAGTGGAAAAGAAAGAACACAGACAAATGAGTAAGATAGATAGAATAGGATGCATCCCCGGTAAGTCTACTTAATCGGTTCTCCCAAAGTCGCAAAAGTACCCCGTTTCTCTCCAGGAAAATGCATCCGCTGACCAGCAAGGCACTCGGTATGCCCCACCAGATAAATCGCTCAATACTCAGTTTGGCAGTAATGATATTGCCGACCTCGGAGATATCCCCAAAGCCGAAATAAATCTCGTAGACATAGATTCCGGCTCCAATCAGCGTTAAAAGCCACGCGACAGCAACGGGTACCTTTACCCGCATATAAAGCCAGTAAATAACAACCCCAAGGAGAAATTCAAGAATAAGCGGGTTGGTAAGTAACACTAGTCTGAAGTCTTCAGGACGGAGGATTCTTCCGATGATGACCAACAATCCCATTACCACAATCAACAGCGCAGGCTTACTTGTGCTTTTTGAGAGTATCAGTAAAACAAAGACCAGGTAGAAATACCATTCATAGCTTAAGGTCCATGCAACCGTAAGCAATGGTATATACTTTGTTCCATCAGAAGCCGACGGAAAAACAAAAAAAGTATCGATAAGGGAGCTTACAAAATAGCCAGTTTCGTAGGGCAGGTGGTGGGACCAGATAAACCAGATAACCAACCATAGATATAGCAGGCTCGCAAAATAGTAAATGGGGTTTATCCTTAAAAAACGTTTCACCAGGAAATCTTGGGCCAGCCTTGCCCCTGAAAGCCGATCGCCGATATAGGTGATAATAAAGCCGGAAATGCAAAAGAAAATGTCGACTCCTATGGCGCCGAAATTCTGCAGGTAGAAATAGTCCTGCTGGCGGGAATAGGCATATCTCATCTGGACATCTATGCCGTGGGCATACACCACTAGAAGTGCTGCCACGGCTCTGAGGAACTGTATAGAGTATAATTTCATGAGGAGAGGTATTTTAGCACTTAATCTTTTTGTTTCGGGGCCTTGCCGTGTATTCGTCTGTAGGCCCTTATGAATCCTGACTTTTCCGAATAGCCCAGCTCTTCTGCAATATCATCGAGGCTGAGCCTGGGGTCTGTTACCAGCCATGCGGCCTTCTTCATACATTCTTTCGTTACATAGGCGCCGAGGGATTCACCGAAATAGGTTTTAAAGGCACGCTTGATGGTTGAATCACTCAAACTATGCCTGGCCGTAAAATAGTGAACCGTATGTTTGAGCTTATTGGGATCATGGGATATTTCCTCCCTGATGCTGATGAGAATTTCTTTGTAAATATTATCAGGCAACGCCCGCAGGTATTCCTTTTGGCTCATTCCCTTACGGTAGAAGTTGAGGAGGTTGGCTATCATCGTTGTTAACTCCATCAACAGGTCACCATCCGTTTCATCGGATTGCCGTATCTCTTCAATAATGGCTCTTAACCGGTAGGGGATAAGCAATGGCTCCAGTCTTCTGGGTTCCTCGCGTGCCGAAGCAAGGTCAGAAAGCAATGCTTTTACCTGCGCGTTTCTGCCGGAGAGATCTTCCAGCAATGCGGGTGAAAGATCAATGCCAAATATTTCATAGTCGCCGGGTTTCAGCTTAAACTTATGTTCACCCTTGGGCAGGTAATGCATACTGTAAGTGCCGGGAAACAAAGTTTCCTGGGTATGTATCACCCCCGAAAGCATGAACAGCAGGCCGACAGTTGGACGTTCGACCGCGAGTTTCAGGAAGGCCAGCTTGTGTATGGTGCAGTTAAAAATGTAGATGGAGTAAAGCTTGTGATTAAACCGTTGTGTTAGTATGTTCCCGAAATGATACCTGGAAAAATCGGTCGTTGCCCAGTCTACTAAAGATGGATGAAGGGCTATCGGAATGTCATCAGTTCTGTTAACGTCCTCCTGAATCGTCACGGGGTAGATTTCCATATTGTGGTTATTTTGAGGGCTCATGGACCCAATGGGTCCATCTGGAATATAGTCATCAATCCTCTTTTCACGTCGGCTGAAGACAGGATAAATAAGTTGGTGGGTGCAAAATAAGTTGGGATACTGCAATAGTTTTGCAGAACCCATTAAAAAGCTAAATTGGGATATTTTTCGCTGTAGGAGATTGTTACCTGTCAGCCGGTTTGATGGCCCGGTCGTGGGCTAAAACAACGGGGCGCTTAATGGTCGGTTATGCGGAATCTGACATCTTCAATATCCCATTTACCGGCCATCCTGAATCAAGAGCGCATCCTTTTTCACTTGCAGAAAGAAGATAAAAAGTAAAGCGGCCGCCAATCAGCTTTAGTTCGGGACTCATGTAAATATTAAGCGGCAAATATTATCTTAGCAAATATAAATCAGCTGCTGTATAGGCTTGACGGAGGTCATTGTATGGCAAACGCCAGAACCAATATAGAAAGGTTTAAACTTAAATCCTATCAGTTATGACTTTTACAAAGTTAGTTCCAAACGTATTTTACATTAACATAAAAGACGCCCTTAAATTATTTGTAGATTGCCTTGATTTCAAAATTGAACATGACGAATTGGAATCGGAAAGCCCATTTTGTGTAATCGAAAAGGATGGATTGCGAATAAATCTTTTTGAAAACGAGGAATTAGCAAAAGAACACAACCCTGAATTTAGACTTGTGACGACTAACATTGAAGAAGTATACGAAAAGGTAACTTCATCTCACCCCGAATTTCTGCACCCAAACCTTCGGAAAATTACACTTCGTCCATGGGGAGCAAAAGAATTCGCACTTATTGATAAGCAACTGGGTGTTATTATTCAACAATGGTAAAATGCCACACATTGTGTTTTGTACAGGCCGCTATACTCATGGTTTGCCACATGATGAACCAGTACGGCGTAGTAGCTACCGGTTAATTCGAGCACATATGGTCCAGACACTTCGGCGACCTACATTCGGGCGAGTAACCAGTTACGCAGGGTATCGAACACACCGGGAGCCATCCGATTCTTTTCGGGCAGCTCTGAGAGCGAATGACCTGCCTGTGGAAAAATTTTGAGCGTAAAATCTTTGTGGCCGGCGGCTGTAAGCACCCGGCGCATATTCTCGGCGGTTTTTTCCGCCGGTGTAAGAGGATCCAATTCGCCGAATACACCGAGCACGGGACAACGCACTTTCGCCAGGGCAGGCAACGGATCAAATGTGAGAATGTGATCCCAGTCCCAACGCAGCTGCTCCAGTGAGGTGAACGGGCCCCTGGACTGGAAGATCCAGGACTTGCCTTCATCGGCGAACTGCTGTTGAGCGGCCTGGAAATCTTCCCAACGCATTCCGGTACGCGCGACGCCCAGCCACAAATCGACAAATGTGGCTTGTTTGTTGATCTGCGTTGGTGAAGCGCCTTGCGAACGTAGGATCGCTTTCACTTGATAACGTAATGTTTGCCATAAAGGCCCATGAACCCGGAAGAGTTGATCGCAAACGCCACTTGCGGGGAACGGGCCGCGGCTTGCGTTGCAAGCATCCCACCTTCGCTCGATCCCCAGAAGCCAATTTTGTTTGGATCGATGTCCCTCTGTTGCTGGAGGAAACGCATGGCGGCGAGCGCATCGCCGGTGAGTTCGTCTGGATAGCACGAGTTCTTCATCACAGTACCAGTTGACGCATCCATGCGAGTTCCGCTCGAACTGCCTGCGCCTCGCTTATCGTAGATCAGCACCGCGAATCCAAGCGAGGTGAAGAAATGCGGGTAAGGGCCAAATGAGTAGCGGGTGAGCGGCCCCGATCCATGTAGCAGAATGATTGCCGGGTGAGGGCCTTTTGTTGACGATATGAGAAGTGTTCCATCCAACTTCGCATCGGCATTCTGGAACGACACGCGCTTCTGGCGTAGCGGAACCCGCTGCGCAAATTGCTTGACGCCGCGAGCATCACGTAGCGAAACACCCTTCACCGCCCCTTGCTTATCTTTTACGAAGGTGACCGTGAGTTTCGCGGGAGCAGCGGTATTGAATCCAGGCCCCATCACGAAGCGGTTTTGCGCGACCGGAAACAAGCGTCGAACGACGCCAGTGGAGTAATCGGATAACAACACCGCATCCTTACCGTCATCCATAATGAACCGGTCAATGCCGAGTTGATGGTGCTCCGTTATGCGGTAATTTCCATAATAAGCGCTATCAATGCTCGCCTCAATACTATATTTTGCAGTACCGTTTACGGTGAACTCCATGGCTTTATCTTCAACCATGTGAGAAGTAAAGGATGTGCCAGCGAGCATACCCAATAACACAAATGTAAAGCGACCTAAATTTTCCATACACTTCCTCCTGGTTATTTTTTGTGCCTGCTGAGCCAGCGCTGGATCTTTGCCAGCGGCATGGCGTTCCAGGTCATATCCCTGGTAAGGCCGCCTTTACGGGCCGCCTCGATTCCCCAGCGGATATTGTCTATTTCTCCAATGCTGTGGGCATCAGGGTTGACGGAAATCATGACTCCTTTATCCATTGCGTAAGGAATATGCGTCCAGTCCATATCCAGCCGGTAAGGGTTGGCATTGATTTCAATGATGACCTCATTGGCCGCGCAGGCATCAATGACCTTTTTAAAATTAACAGGGTAGCCCGGGCGTATGAGCAGTTGCCTGCCCGTCATGTGGCCCAATATCGTTGTGTACGGGTTTTCGATTGCCTTGACCAGGCGCTTTGTTGCTTTTTGCTCATCCATTTTCAGTTGCTGGTGAACGGATATAATTACCAGGTCGAACTGCTTTAACAGGTCACTGGAATAATCCAGCTCTCCGGACACAAGGATATCGCATTCAATACTTTTAAAAATTTTGAAGGGCTTCATCTTTTTGTTGAAGGTGTCAATGGCAGCAAATTGTTTAAGGACATCCTTCTCTTTGAGTCCGCCGGCATAATGTGCATTTTTAGAATGGTCAGAGATGACGCAATACTCATACCCCTTATCCCTGCAGGCCGTGATAAATGACTGCAGGTCATCCACGCCATCACTCCAGTCGGTATGGTTGTGCACAACTCCTTTGATATCCTCAAAGGAAACGAGCTCCTTTCCCTTTTTGACGAAGTCCCATTCTGCAAGGTCTTCCCTAAGTTCCGGTTCAATAAAAGGAAAACCGGCTACCTGGTAAATGGAATCTTCCGAAGAAAACTTTTTATTCCTGCTAAGTTTGTCCATCACCTTGTCCACATGTGCCTGTGTGCCTGTGCGGCGAAACAAATTTTCATAAAAGCCTGTCTTTGTCGTATGATAGATGGTTACCGGTATTTCATCAAGTGTGTACCCGCGGGTGATTTCTTTAGAAACCGTTTTAATCAGCAGCGCTTTTTGAAGCGGCAGTGAGACGAACCTGGACGATGGTATCGCTGTTAAGATTTCTATTCCTTCTACTGTGAGTGTTTTTCTCCTGATATCTCCACACAGGCTGACAAGAGGCGTTTTAGCGACTTTCTTGACATAGTCGACCAGTTCTTCAGCTGTGGAAGCCACACTGGCATAATGGTAGCGGTTTTTGCTTTCGTTAAGCGCTTCAATGGCAGCAACGATATTCTGTTGTGTCCGCGCACCAAAACCGGGAATGGTCAGCCTGTTGTTTTTACATGCCTCCAGCAGTGTCTCCACATCATCAATTTTAGCCAGGTGCCATAAAGCATATAATTTTTTACCACCGAGACCCTTGATGCGCATCATCTCAAAAAGTCCCGGTGGCGTGAGTTGGATCAGTTCGTCAAGGACAGCGATTGTTCCTGTCTTATTCATTTCATCCACCAACTTCACCAACTCCGGCCTTAAGAAATTCTTTAATTCTTTTTTTGTAAGGGATGCGACTTCCACGGAGGCATTACGAATGCGGTAGGATGCGCCGGATAGAAGATAAGATAAGCGCTCATCTTCCCCATGCACCAGCAGTAATTCAGCAAATAGGCTGAACTGGCGAGCTATATCGCGGTTTGAGATCATCCTCGTGGTAACGGTGCTAAAGTTTTATCCAGTCTTCTTTGATTTTTTTTTATCCTCTTTTTTGAAATACAGCCTTGCCTGCTTCAGTCCGGTAGCGATGGCCACACCTTCCTCTGCGCCGTTTAAGAGCATCTCATTAGCGATCTCAACAGCCTTTTCACGCAGCCTGGGCGGCTGATTTTTATAAGATGGCGGATAATCTCCATTATACCAGGGCATATCGAAGTATTTATTTACGGTAACACAAATACTGCACCATTCCCTGAGGATCACCATTCGCTATTTAAAGCAAAGACCGGCTGCCGGTTTATCCACTTACCCCGCGTAAAATCGGGTATATATTGCACATTCCCGCCTTCTGAAATTGATTGTTCGCTCAGCGGGGTAATCGCATACCAGGTGGCCAGGTCATATACATCCAGCGCATACGGCGCTTCACGCTTAATACTTTCAATGAAAGAATTGATCACAAACCAATCCATTCCTCCATGTCCTGCTCCCGAAGCATCATTGGCATAACGTTTCCATAAAGGATGGTCATACCGGTTCATATAGCTGTCTGTTTCATCCGGCTTACCAGCTTTTTCCCACTGATCATACGGGCTTTTGCCTTCCACGTAGATGGAGTCGATATCATCCATCCACAAGCCATTAGTGCCCTGCACCCGGAAGTTAAGCGAGTAGGGGCGGGGAGAGTTGGTATCATGCGACAGCATAATGGTTTCCCCATTATTCGTTTTGATCAATGTGCTTACAATATCTCCCAGTTTAAACTGCACTCCGGCATTGGGATGATCTTTTCCGCCCTTGTCCACGATGTATTTATGCAGCCCTCTTGATTTAGTGGCCACGGAGCTGAGTGATATTAGACGGTTGCCCCGGTTGATATTGATCATATTGGCAACAGGCCCCAGACCATGTGTAGGATAGAGGTCCCCGTTGCGATGTACAGAGTGATTGGTTCTCCATCTGGCTTCCGACATTGCTTTCTCGCCAAACTCTACGCCACCGCCATACAGCTGTTGTCCGTTGTTGAACTTCACCCCACGGAGGTCATGCTGGTAGCCGCCCTGCAGGTGTGTCAGCTCGCCGAACAATCCCTGTCTTACCATGTTCAGTACGGCCATTACATCCCTGCGGTAACATACATTCTCCATCCCGAACACAGGCACACCGGTTTCTTCGCTGGTGTTCACCAATTCCCAGCACTCCTGTATATCGCTGGCGCCGCATACTTCTACCGCCGGTGTTTTGCCCGCCTTCATAGCGGCTACGGCCTGTAGGGTATGCCATTTCCAGGGGGTGGCAATGATCACCGCGTCAATGTCATCCCGCTGCAGCATGTTCCTGAAATCCTCATTGCCATTGCTGTATTCCGCTACTTTCTTTTTTCCGCCATAGGCTTTGGTGATCAGATCTCTTGATTTTGGAATAGCCCATTTGGTATCCGGATCACAGATGGCTATCACATCTACATCCTGGCGGTGCAGGCAAAGGCTCAGGTGACCCTGGCCCCTGGCGCCTACACCTATCAGGCCTACTCTTACTTTGGGTTTTTGAATTTGTGAAAATAGTTTTGCCGGAGTATTTAATAATGATAGACCAATACCAGCAGCAAGGCTCTGCTGAAGGAAAGTTCGACGATGTGTCATAATAGTTGTTTGTGATTAATGATTAAATATCAGGTGCAGTGCGCTCATGGCAGCGTGCTGAGATCTACAGCCGGCTGTACGCCTGTAGCTGTGCGTGTAAAGTTTGTATTGTAGTTGACGTAATCTGAAAAGAAGCCGCAATTCCGCAAATAGAATTTTCCCGATTCAACACCACCTGCATAATCCCGGCGTTGGTCGTTGGCGGCGGTGGCATCTACCGTAAACCTGGCGGTGGTCAGTTCAATCCAGGCACCGGTAGTGCTCCTGATCCATTGGTTGCCGTAAAGCGCTTTTCTTCCCAGGTGTCCTTTTGTATCATTAAAGTTTTCAAGGAAAGAGTAGAGGCCTGTCAGATAAGTAACCGTATTGGGCCTTTTCCAGGTTGCGATAAAGCGCCAGCTACCGGATTCAGGGGTATAGATCCAGGACGAGAAATCGGTGGCGCCGTTGCCATCGGGCTTAGCTTGCGTTAGGAATTTATATGTATTGCCGGCCTTCCAGTTGAATAGCAGGTAGCTTTGTCCACCGGTGCCTTCTCCGCCGAATGTGTTATCCACTACATTGGGGCCTTTCCGCACAAGCGAGGTTTTGCCTGTTGTGGGATCCCATACAGAGAAGAGCACCCGTCTTTCCGTATTACTGTTCACCTGTATACCAAAGTAGCCGCCGCTAAAACCGTTGGCCATAAAATAAGAACCTATCTTGTCCTGGCCGGGAGGCACATTCAGTTCGCTATAGAACCATTCCGGGCTTGTGCCGGAGGGAGGTGTAAAGCCCAGATGAACAGACGGTCCCCGCCTTGACCAATAGTAGTTAGCAGGGTCATTGGCATACACCACATTGCTGGCTGTGGAGGCCCCGCTGATGACGATATCAGATACATCCGCAAAATAGCTGCCGGTCTTGCTGATTCCCTGGAGATCCACTTTTACATATCCCGCTGTGACGACATTTACGCTGCCTGCAGTGTAAGTAGACCAGGTGTCGCCTGTGAGCTTTACATTAAAGCCCTTACCGTTGATGCTTACCTTTATAACGCTGCTCCCTGAAGGCACTTTCGCCTTTACCGCAACGGTGAGCTGACCGCTAAGGCCCAGGCGGAAATAAACACTGGTAATACTGGATGAACTGGTCCAGTTACCGAGTCCGTTGGCGGTGATCACTTCGCTGCCATCGGCGGGCAGCGTGGTAACGAAACCATTTCCCGCCAGGGCCACGTTATAAGTGGAAGCCGGAGCTACGGTGCTTGCTTTGTAGCCGTGGATGGGCATTGTATCGGGTTTTTCTTCGCTACAGGCAAACAGCGCGGTGATGAGCAGGAAGGTACTGAGCATAGCTTGTTTAGTTTTCATCATGGATTTTGTGTCAGATTTTGATTGATCAGGATTTCCCTGTTGGGGATAAAAAAGATCACCCTGTTATCAGTGGGTGGTATGGTTTGCGTAATATTGGTAGACGGTGTGTTATTGAGGCTGTGCGTTCCCGGGTAATCCCGCTTCAGCGGCCGGTTATTCCGGTACAGATCATAAATGCGGTGGCCTTCAAAGGCCAGTTCCAGCTGCCGTTCTTCCAGTACCACGTCCAGCACTGTTCTGCCACTGGCGTTAACGCTGGCCAATGTATACAGCGCATTGCCACTCAATCCGGCACGTTGACGGATAGCATTCACATCATCCAGCGCGGCCTGTAAGTTTCCTTTCTTGGCATTGGCTTCGGCGCGGTTGAGTATGATCTCCGCCAGGCGCAGGTATACCGGGGAGCTGAGATTGACCAGCCCTTCCTGGTAATTATATTTGTTGACATAGTACATCGGTGTGTTGGGGTTCAGCCTGGTGTTATAACGTATGGTCGTTACTGGTATGCTATACGGATATTCCAGTGTGCCAGTTGTTGTATACGGCGAGATAAAGCTATGACGAATATCCTCCGGATGTTCATCAAGCAGGTTAACATACTGCCGGGAGGCATAGATCTCCCCCCAACCGGTCACGCCTTGTCCATCTTCACTGTAATACATGGAACCAATGGCGGAGAAGTCACGGTTCTCAGTGGTCATATGCCGGATGCAGAAGATCGTCTCATCATTGTCTTCCGGCACGCCTCTGAAGTAATGCTGGTAGTCAGCTCCGCGCAAGAGGCTGTAACGGCCGGAGCTGATCACTTTATCGGCATATGCTATGGCTTTGTCATTGTCTTCCATATACAGATAAACACGACAAAGCAAGGCATAGGCTACTTCCCTGGAAGCGAAGTTGTTGTTCTTCTCTTCTGTCATCAGCGTGGCGGCTTTGAGCAGGTCATTGATCACCTGATCGTATACTTCTTTCACTGTGTTTCGTTTGGGAAATTCTTCCTTCGTGTCTTCCAGCACCAGCGGCACCGCATTTCCGGCCCCGCCGTTTTGCGGATAGGGCCTGCCGAATATGCGTGCCAGGTTGAAATACATCATGGAGCGCAGGTAAAGGCATTCTCCTTTTAGCTGGCTCAGTGCATCCGACTGGTTATCCGCGACAAATGCGATCACCTTATTGGCCGCATTTATTACAGAATAGGACTGCATCCATACATTGGTGGCATGTGTACCATCTACCAGGTGCGTGTAACGGTAGCAGTTAGACAGATCGTCGGAAGAGGTCTGGCCCTGCGCAACATCATCACTGGGGAATTCCGACAGGAAATGGATACTCCTGACATACTCCGGGTCTTTGAGCACCGCGTATGTGCCTATAGTGGCAGATTCCACATCTTCCGGAGTGTTCAGCGCATCCTTTTCCGATTTAGCGGTAGACGGTTCATAGTATTTTTTACAGCCTGTTGTACCAGACAACAGCGCGGTTGAGAGGAATATATAGAGAATATGACGCTTCATGACCTTGTTTTTAGAATTCAATATTTAGACCTAACAATAGTTTCCTGCTGATAGGATATTTAGTGCCGGATTCTCCGGAGCTGAGATCCACTTCAGGGTCCATGCCTGAAAAGCTGGTGGCCGTCCAGAGGTTATCGCCACTCACGAAGATCCTGGCGCTGCTGATGCTGATCCTGCTGAGGAGGTCTTTGGGTAAGTCGTATGCCAGCCGCACATTGCGCAGGCGGAGGTAGCTGCCGTCCTCCAGGTACCTGGATGATGGCTGGTTAGAAGACTTGTTGCCTCCCAGTAAAGGCTTGGGATGGGTGGCTTGATCGCCTGCCTGTTTCCATCGGTTCCAGCCGTCAGCCAGCACCATCTGGTTGTAGCTGTCGTACAATCCGTCAGAATCAAAGAACTGCCTGGAATTGTTATACACCTGGTTGCCGCTGACGAAATTGAAAAAGATACTCAGGCTGAAACCGCTGTAGGAGAAGGTGTTTAATATGCCGCCTGTGAATTTTGCAGCAGCGGAAGTACCAGTATATTGCAGGGTGGCCTTGTTATAGGAGTTAGTGAGTGTGACGGTCTGCTTGCCGTTCTGGTCTGTTTCCACTTTTTCCCATAGCGGGTCTCCGTTAGCGGGATCTACTCCAGCCCATATACGCATGTACCATTTATCCATGTCTTCTCCCAGGCCTACGGGCTGCCGGGCGCCTGGACTGGCGAATTTGTCGTTACCATTCAGCCGGGTGACCTTGTTTCTGTTATGAGCAATGTTAAAGCTGGTTTCCCATTTGAAGCGGCCGGTAAGGTTTTGGGTGTTCAATGTCAATTCAAAGCCCCTGTTGTTTACAGAGCCTATATTCTCCAATATGGAAGAATAGCCGCTGGTATATGGCAGGTTCTTCGTCATCAGCAGTGATTTGGCGTGTTTGTCATACACGTCTGCTATCAGTCCTATACGGTCTCCGAAGAAGTTGATGTCCAGGCCAAGGTTATTCACCCGGATCTTTTCCCAGGTCAGGTCTGGGTTAGCTTTTTGGGAAGGGTAGGACCCGGCGCGTCCTGCATAGCTTGCGCTCTGGTCATAAGAGTACAGTCCCAATGCCTGGTAATCGCCCGCGGGCGGATTGCCCACTGTGCCATGCCCCAGACGCAGCTTCAGGAAGCTGATGGTATTGTTGCCAGACAGGAAGTGTTCGTTGCTCAGGATCCAGGAAGCTCCCAGCTGGTAGAAGCTGCCACCGGGATTGTTATTACCGAACTTGGAAGAGATATCATACACGTAAGATGCTACCAGGAAATATTTGTTGGCGAAATTATAATCGGCCTGCGTCAGCCACTTGGTGAATGAATACTGGTTCCAGCCGCCGGTGGGATTGTTCTTTACTTCAGTGGCGGTGGACATAGCCGTCATTCCTTGCGGGAGCCCGCGACCTGTGGCAATATTCTCATCATAATAGTACTTTTCGCCTTCCTGTACCGCCAGTACTGACAGGTTATGATCGCCAAAGCTGTTATCATACCGCAGCCTGTTGGAGCTTAGCAACCGGCTGCTATAGCTGTTACCGTTATAGAGGTAGCCATTGTCTGCGGTACCTTCCTGCGAGCGTCTGTCGTAATATTCCACTGCTTTATAAGAACTGTAATAGACTCTGTTGTAGGAAGAGATGGTAAAATGCCTCCATATTGCGTAGTCAACATTCAGGTCTGCTGTACCTTCAAATTTTTTGTCGTTGGAAAGGTTATACTGCAATGAATGCAGGAAATTGTGCTGGTCGCGGCCCAGCCATCCTTCACTGTTGCCTGGCTTTGGCGTGCCGTCCGGGTAATATGGATTATCCCAGGGAAGGTTCACATAGGCATCATACAGGGTGCTGCTTTGCTGATTATCGTTCTTTGTGAAGACGCCGTTCACCAGTACGCTTACTTTTAGCTTATCGGTAATTTTATGTGTAACATTGGTACGGCAGCTGTAAGCTGTTGATTTGTTGGTGAGCAAAGTTCCTTCCTCGTCGTAATAATTCCCGGAAACGAAGAACTGTGTTCTTTCTGAGCCGCCGGATGCAGAGAGGGTGTAACGCTGCGTGATAGCCGTTCTGAAAGCAAGGTCCAGCCAGTTCGTATTTGTTTTCAGGACAGTATCCGGACGGGTGGTGAAGGCCTGCTGGTAGTCATATAATTCCTGGGAGTTCATGAGCCTGAATTTCCCGAAATTCGCCTCATTATATCCCACTGCAGAACTGAATGATATTTTGGGCTTACCGGCCTTTCCCTGTTTTGTGGTGACGATGATCACGCCATTGGCAGCTCTTGAGCCATACAGGCCGGTAGCAGCGGCGTCTTTGAGGATAGTGACGGACTCCACGTCATTGGGGTTGAAGGTGCCGCCGATGTTGCCATCTACTACGTAAAGGGGTGCTGAACTGGCGCCTAGTGTACCTTGTCCGCGTACCAGTATCGTGGAACCCGCTGTAGGATCGCCTGAAGCAGTAGATACAACTACGCCTGCCGCTTTACCCTGCAGCAAACCGGCGATATCATTAGAAGTAACATCCCGCAGTTTTTCGCCTCCAACAGTGGTAACAGCGCTGGATAAGTATTTAACGTTCTTGGAAGTGTAGCCTACAACAGTTACGCCTTCAATATCTTTGGTAACAGACGCCAGCTGCAGGTCCAGCGTCGTTTTTCCCTGCACATTCACTTCTTTAGACTGAAAGCCCAGGTAGGATATTTCCAACACGGCATTCTCCGGCAGATCAGTGAGACTGTAGACGCCATCGGCATTACTGGTAGTACCCCGGTTGGTGCCCTTTATTTTGATGGATACCCCTGGCAGCGGAGATCCTTTTTCGTCCGTAATTCTACCCTTCAGGGTATTGTCAGGTGGCAGGATTTGTTTTTGCTTATCCTCGCCCGGCTTCCGGGAAATAATAATGGCTTTATCCTCTATTACATATTCGAGCTGCCGGCCTTTCAGGATGTCATGCAGAAATACCTCCAGTGGTTGATTAACGGCGTTTATATCCAGGGGACCGCAGTTCCGCAGTATATTCTTGTTGTAAAAGAAAACGTAGCCTGTTTGTTTTTTGACAGCATCAAATACTTTTGACAATGCAACTTGCCTACCTGAATAGGTGACTGTCTGAGAGCGGCTTTCAGCGCTAATGTGCAGGCATGCAGCAAGTAGGAGAATGGAAGTCAGTTTCATTGTTCTCACCAGTGTTTTTAGCATCCGGCGTTCAGGATGATCAGACCCTGCCGCGGAGGCGTAGTGGACTTTGGTTGGAAGCCCCACCCTTACTGTACGGGCATGAGGGCTACACTTACAAAAAGTGCAAAAATTCATACTTTTGTAATGGTTTTAGGTTTAAGAATAAGAAGTAGTCCTCGCAGACTTTTTTTGTTTGCTTACCTGAAATTATCCGCAGGGAGGTGCCGCAAACACTTCCCTGTTTTCATTACAGGCTTAGCTGATACGTGGCTGATAGCGATTTTTTGATTTTGGTTATTGTAAAATAATAAGACGTTTTCCTTCTTCTATACGATACCTGACTTCAACCCTGTTTAATATCTTCAGTACTTGTGATAATTGAAGAGAAGTTGGCAGTTCCCCTTCAAATGCGATATCGGGTATTTTACCTTCATAGATCACTTCTATATCGTACCACCTGGCCAATTGGCGCATCACCTGTTCCAGTGAAGCCCCTTCGAAATTAAAATACCCATCCTTCCATGCGATGACCTGGTTGGTGTTGACATCTTTTTCCAAACGGATGGATGCATCCGGCAGTATGCTGGCCTGCTGTCCGGGGCTGATCTGCAATTTCCTGCCTCCGGCAGTTTCCACTATTACACTTCCTTCCAGTAGGGTGGTGTTGATGCTGGCTTCATCAGGGTAGGCATTCACGTTGAAGCTGGTGCCCAATACTTTCACCTGCATATGATCATTCATATGGACAGAAAAAGGCCGGGCAGCGTCTTTGGTTATTTCAAAGTAGGCTTCCCCGGTGACCTCCACCATGCGTTCCGTGCCTTTGAAGGCAGTAGGATACCGGAGGGAGGAACCCGCATTCAGCCAAACCTTTGTATTGTCCGGCAGCACCAGATGGAATTTACGCCCGCGAGGGGTAGTGATGGTATTATAGCTGATGCCTGCAGCTCCGGCAGCGTCATAGTGGAGGCTGCCATTGTTGAGCCTTAATTGTGTGCCGTTCTGGTTGCCAATGATCCCGTTGCCGATACTATCCAATACTATATTTTTCCCATTGGCAAGGGTGAGTATGGCGCCTTGTCTGCCAGGGACGGCGTCGTTAACTATATTGACCTTAGCAAGCGTTTGTTTTTTGGGGGGCGGGGTGGTCCGCCAGAGTGCTGCGCCCGCGATAAGACATAGTAGGGCTGCCGCCCACCACCAGTAGCGCGACCTGAGAGGGCGTATCCGGGCCTGGGCGGGCGACTTCCGCAGGATCTTATCCACCATTTCGTCTTTCTTTTGGGTGGAATATACCTGTCCGGCCTTCAGATCGTTCCAGGCGGCTTTCAATAGGGGAGGAAGCTCCTGGTCGGTGTCTGCATGCTCAAGCAGGTCCATTAACTCCTCGCTTTCAGCAGGAGTAGCCTGGCCATCGAACCAGCGTTGGAATAGCAAAGAAAGCCTAGATGGTGTTTGCATAGAAAAATCTGGCTTTATAATAGGAACAACGTGAAAATAAAAAAGGGGCTATGCCGGGGAAAATTTTTTTTAATGCCGTACGAGCAAGGCTACAATGAGCAGGAGGTCTATCCGGGAGCCAACATATTGCATAATGGACGCGGTGGCGTATTGCAGGTATTTCTTGACGGTTTCTCTTGAAAGGCCGGTTGCTGTGGCTATTTCGCTATATTTCATGCCATCCTTCCGGCTCATGATCCAGACCTTCTGTTGCTGAGGGGGGAGTAGTCGGACTGCCTCTTCGATCAGGCTTAGGCCGGGCTCCAGGTATTCGGGATGGTCCTGTCCCAGGAGCGCCCGGTTTTCCTCCCATTGTTTTTTACGTTTGTTCTCCCGGATCATCTGCTTGATGATATTTAATGCATGGTTGCGGGAGATAACAAACAGGTAGTTTTTGAAATTGCGGATGTTGACCAGGGCTTCCCGGCTGGTCCATATCTGGAGGAAGATATCCTGGACAATGTCTTCGGCCAGCTGGTCGGATTTTGTAATGTTGCGGATGTAGGTGTGGAGGAGATCGGCATAGCCATGGAAAAGCTCCCGGAATGCCTCTTCATTGCCTGTGGCGACGAGTTGGAGGAGGTCATTGGTGATATCAGGAGCGTGTGTTGACAATAAGGAGGCGGTTTAATGGGTGTAAACTTAGTAAAAAAGGAGGTATGAAAGCAGGTTATTGGTGAACTCACCGAAGGGCATCTGTTACTGCAATGAATCCGGGGTAGAACGAAATTACGTATGTTAGGATAACGTTTGTATTTCCCGTTAACGATACACCCTCAAGTCATGCAACAAGCCAGTAAAAGTACCGAAGCCGCCCGCCCCTCTCATGCGGTAGCTAATAATGTCGGAGCTTCGGGGAAATCCCATCCTGCAGTCAGGCCAGTTCCGGTACAACGTGTTGTCGGATCACCCTCCGAAGCGTATGAAGACGCACGAAAAGAGGAGATCGATAGTGTCTGGGCTCATGTTCCCGAAAAGATCCAGGCAATAAAGCAGCAGGCAATTCAGCAGGAAAAATCGGCGAAGGATACAACCGTCCTTTACCAGGCGGCATGGTAGGGAAAAGGCGGCCGGATTTTCTTATTTTTGCGCTGCCTTTGAGTATACACTATGGAAGAATTCAGCGCTTCGCGTGCCCTTGTTCGTACAAAGTATCCCTATGAGATCCGCAGGGTCCTTGTTCCTATTGTTTTGCTGCTGATCGCCTTGTCTTTCGGGCTACTGGCTATACCGCTTATATGGTACTGGCTATCTCGTAAAACCACTGCTGCCATCCGCATTGACGGAGATATTTTTGAAGTGGAGTACCGGCAGTATCTGAAACGAAGGACCAGACGTTTTAACAGGACTGGAATTCATTTGAAGCTGATGAGTTATGAGGATAGTGTAAGTGAGCCGCCCTATTACGTGGTGCTTATTTACGACAATAATAAACTGGAATATGAAGTGGACAGCCGCGACGGATTTTCAAAGGAAATGCTGGCGGGCGCTATCAGGATCTTTGCAACCAATCTGACCCGGCGTCTTCCAGGTCCGCCATGCTGATATCGACTTTTACATAGAAATTGGAGAAGCGATTGCTGAATTTGTAAGAAAGTTGCGTTGAAGGCGCTTTACACAAAATAGTAAAATTAAGACAGTACGATACCTATGCCTCAGAATTAGCAGGTTTTTTGTAGTGAAATTGCTTGCTTAAAAAAAGTTTTTATGTCAATAGTAAAGCCCGGCTTGATGGATGAGCAGTTGATAAAGTTTATTGATACAGATGCGCTGGTAATTGCATATGTTGAGTACGGTCCGGACAATGGATGGCCCGTGATACTGTCCCATGGATTTCCCTATGACGTGCATGCTTTCGGGGAAGTGGCATTGATCCTGGCACAGGCAGCTGCAAGGGTCATCGTTCCATATACCCGTGGGTTCGGGCCAACCCGCTTCGTTTCCAGCGACATCATGCGCAACGGACAGCAAGCCGCCCGTGGCCTGGACATCATTCAACTTTCCGATGCCCTGGGCCTGGTGAGGCCGATACTCGGTGGTTTTGATTGGGGGGGTAATGCGGCCTGCGTAGCAGCGGCACTATGGCCGGAAAAAGTTGCCGGCCTTGTATCCTATGCGAGCTATGACGTGATAGATGTAGCGCAGCAAAAACACGCTTTTGCGCCATCACTTGAACGCGTTTGTTGGTATCAGCATCTTTTCCAGTCTGAGCGTGGGCGTGAATGTCTGGCAGCGCACCGCTACGAAATTGGCAGGATGTTATGGAACGAATGGTCGCCTGGCTGGCAATTTGAAGAAACGTTGTACGCGCAGACGGCCGCCGCTTTTGAAAACCCGGACTTCGTGAATGTTGTCATCCATTGTTACCGGTTTATGCATGGCCTGGAAGCGGGCGAACCTGCCTTGCAACCGCTTGAAGATCTTCTGGCCCAAAGGCCTGCGATAAAGGTGCCTGCGGTGACGATCGATGGCGCAAAAGACCCACTTAAGCCAGGTGGAACATCAGATCACGCCGGCCTGTTCATTGGGCCGCATGAACATATTGTTATCGATGCCGGGCACAACGTGCCGCAGGAAGCTCCCGGCGTATTCGCTGATGCGATCCTAAAAGTTCATGGCTGGATTAATCACTGACTTTCGGTTCCATTAGACAATTGTTTTTGGATCATAGAGCCTGAAAGGAAACCTTAAAACAATAGTTAAACCATGATCATTTTTGAGGCGGTAGGAACCTTTCAGTTGTCTCGTCAGTCCCTTCAAAAGTGTAATGCCAAGTGTATTTAAACTTGCAGGATTGAACTCTTTGGGTAGTCCAACTCCGTTATCGCTGATTTGTATTTCTATGAAGTCTTCTATTTGTTTAACGAGGATATTAATACTACCCGTTTGATGATCGGGAAATGCATATTTAAGAGCATTGGTTACGGTTTCATTTAAGATAATGCCTACAGGAATTGTTTGGGAAACATCAAGCGTAATATCGTCGACCTCACATATTATTGCTATGTTTTTCATATTATCATTTAAGGAACTGTTTAATGATTGAACCAATTCTTTAATGTATAATGAAAGGTTGACTTGCCTGGTGTTGCCCGTTTTATATAATTGATCATGTATCAACGCGATAGCCTGAACGCGGCTTTGGCTTTCCAGTATCGCTTCCTGCGCTTCTTCATTTTGCACAGCGCCCGATTGTGTAGCCAGTAAACTCATCACGATTTGCAGATTATTTTTAACCCGGTGGTTCAATTCTTTAAGCAACAGATCTTTTTCCCCGATTAGCTGATTCTTATCCAGGACGAGGTGTTGTAGGGATAGATTTTGCTGGTCGATCTCAGATTTCTGCATTAACAAAAGTTCATTACTACGCTGTTTTAGCCGATAGCGGCTATAAATAAGCGCAGTGATGATCAGTAATAGCACAATTCCGCCAATGGTCACCTTGTGAAGAAGTTGGTTACGTTTTAATTTGGCATCATTAATCAGCGCTTCCCTGGTGAGCGAGTCGATATGCCTGTTTTTTTCCAGTGCTTCGTTTTCTATGTGAAGTAATGAGATCTGATAAGTTTTTGCGGCCCCGTCAATTGAATCTTTAATCTCCTTTTCTTTAAGAAAGTGCTTCATAGCAGACTTGGTATCTCCTTTTAAAGAGACCAGCTTATAATATCGGTACTCTGCCGTTCTGATACCCGCTGCATAATTTAATTTGTGCACCATTGTGGCATGTAACTCCGTATAACGATATGCCTGTTTTATCTGTCCCGTCTCCGAATAATAAGATGCAAGGGAATTGTAAGCATTCATGAGCTCTTTTACATGCTGGCGTGAGACAGCCGGTAACAGACGTTTCACTTCCTGCACGTATTGAGCTGCGTCTCCGAAACGTTTTGCATAGACCAGATTATTTAAAAACTCAATTGTCACTGATAATATTTCCAGATCACCGACAGCCCGGCCCTTCATTTCCCCGAGTACGGTTAAAGCTTTGGGAAGTTCGTTTGTATGCGTGTATGCTAATGCCAGCGTTGACGATCCGACATTCATAAATCCCCGGTCGTTGTAACGTTTTGCCAATCTTAACACCTCCATAGAATAAGGGATAGCCTTCGTATAGTCCTGCATTTTAATATAAGTGGAAGCGATAAGATGGTTGATTACAGAGACTTGCAGGGTGGTATCGTTCACCTCTTTGGCAGTCTCAATCGCTAATAAATTATATTTTAATGCATTGCCGTAATCGCCTAAATCATACGATATCCTCCCTATATTCCAGTAAATTCCCTCAACAGTTCTGCGGCTTACCCCTTTTCCTAAATTTAGCGCTTCAAACAGGCTCCTAAGTCCTTCGGTAATCCGGTTTGCCTGAAATAAAAGATCTGCATTTGCGGTAAGCAAATAAGATAGCCAAAGAATATTTCCATTCCTCCTGAATATGGCAATTGCCTTGTTAATATAGTCTATCCTTTGTCTAAGTGAGTCTGGATTAGAAATGGGGTAGTGCTGAGCAATGAGATGATATGATCTTGCCTCACCCTCACTGTTATTATGTAACTGAGAAAAGGCGAGCGCCTCCCGGGCTATCTTTTCGCCCATTTGGCCATCCCAGCGACTATAATAGGTCTCTGTACTAAGCAGCATTGAATTGATAATTCCGAAATGATAGTTAAGGCGACGACTTAATACTGCGGCCTGGGCTGCCAGCGTAATGGCTGAATCAATGTCTTTCTGGTCTTTCGTAGGTTTCAACAGCATTAAATGACCCAATGCCAGCTGCAACTGAACCTTGGTGGTATCGTCAGCGCTGGTTGCTAACTTTTGCCTTAATACCGGTAATGGTAATTCATCAAAATTACTGGTTTGTGCCGCTGTTGACATGCCAAGTAGCATCAGGAAAGTGCATAACAATGCGTTTCTCATAATTTATCTTCCATTTGCCATAATCATAAAATTACATATAAGATTTTAATTTAAATATAGACGGCAGTTTTTCCTGATAGCCTTCTGCCCGACTGTAATATATCACTGATATGATAGCACATATCACTTTACTGATATACAAGTTATAGCGCTGGTGACGAAATTTGAATTGCAAAACCAGTTAAAGAAAAGGCTGAAAGTCTGGCCCGACTAATGCGGGTGCTGAGTTAAAAAATTTATCAAACTTAAACACGTGTACTTATGACATCTAACATTACAGCTGCCTCATTCACAGGCATTGCGTCACTGATCTGCTTTTCGTTCATGTTTCCTGCCGCCACTTCGGCCGGGAAAACCGATCCGACGGATACTGAAAAGCCAACCATTGTACTCATTCACGGTGCATTCGCCGATGGTTCTTCGTGGAATAAAGTGATCCCAATCTTACAGGAACAAGGTTACAAAACGATCGCGGTTCAAAACCCGCTGACCTCTTTAAAAGATGATGTGGCTTTTACAGAAAGAGCGCTTGCCGAAGTGACCGGCAAAGTGATCCTTGTTGGCCACTCTTATGGCGGTGTTGTCATTACGCAGGCAGGCAACAATGACAAGGTGAGGGCTTTGGTGTATGTTTCCGCTTACGCACCTGATGAAGGTCAGAGCATAGAAGACATAGAAAAGGATGCCCATGAGATTAAAAAGATCCCAACTGTACCAGGTTTGGCCGATCCCGTAATTTCTGATGGATTCGTCCGTTTGAAAGATGACGCAGTGATCAATCATTTCGCACAGGATCTGCCGGCGGAGGATGCGCGGCTGATCGCAGCTGGTCAGGGACGGTTTCACGTGAGCTGTTTTCAAACAAAAGTAACCAATCCCGCCTGGAAGAATAAGCCAAGCTATTTCGTGGTGGCAGAGAACGACCACATTATCGCACCTGAGATAGAACGCCAGGCCGCAAAAATGATCGGCGCGACCACCATCTCTCTCAAAAGTAGCCATGTGGCGATGCTTTCGCATCCGCAAAAAGTGGCAGAATTGATCCTCCGTGCTGCTGGCGAAAAATAAATATCTATCATTTTAAACCAATATATCATGAAGAAGGTTTTAATCATTGCATCTAACACAAATACAATTGGCCCGCACAAAAGAAGGTGTGGTAATTTTTTGCCTGAAGTGGCACATCCTTATGCAGCATTTTCAAGGGCAAATTACCACGTCGATTTTGCCACACTCACCGGGGAAAGTCCATTCCTTGATAATCTTGAATCTGCAGCGGATCCTGATAATCTTGCTTTCCTGACCGGAAAAGGTTGGGAAGACATGCGAAAAGCTGTAAAACTTTCCACTGTTGACGTTAGTCAGTACGATGCCATCTTTATTCCCGGCGGCCTTGCACCCCTTGTTGATATGGCAGAAGATGCGTTGATAAAAAAGGTAGTTAAGGATACCTATGAACGGGGTGCAGTTGTCGGGGCTGTTTGTCACGGGCCGGTTTCATTGCTGAATGTTAAACTAAACGATGGCAGTTACCTTGTAAACGGAAAAAACATCTCTTCTTTTACAACATTAGAAGAAGATGGTTATGCAAGAGCGGATGTGCCTTTTGATCTTCAAACCGAACTCACAAAACAGGGCGCAATTTATCATACCGTAGACCCATGGCAGCCGTTTAGCATTACCGATGGAAACCTGGTAACAGGTCAGAACCCCGCTTCGGGTAAGGGTGTGGGAGAGAAGATGGTTGCATTACTTGGAAAATCTTAGTATCAGCCATGGAAAGTATACCCGTTCACGTTATTGCCAAATGGAAGGTTAAGCCGGGAGAACTGCGCTCCGTACTGGCCCTTTTGCCGGCAGTCGTTAAAGCAAGTTCCGCTGAACCGGGCAACCTGTTCTACAAAATACAGCAGGATAAAACTGACCCCAATATCTTGCTGTTATTTGAAGGTTACAAAGACGAGGCGGCCGCAGCAGACCACCGCAATTCTGAGCACTTTCAGACCATTGTGGCCGGTAAAATAGTGCCGCTGCTGGAAGCCAGGGAGATCAATATAACAACACCGCTAAACTTCAATCTTTAACAACATGAAGAATCAAACCACCTATCATTTTATTGACATCAATGGAACCGATATTTTTTACCGTGAGGCTGGCGCCAGGGACGCACCAACGCTGGTGCTATTGCATGGATACCCGGCTTCTTCACATATGTTCAGGAACCTGATTGCGGAGTTATCAGATGAGTTTCATCTAATCGCCGCTGACTATCCGGGTTATGGCAGGAGTGAACAGCCGCCAATCGCTGATTTTGCCTATACGTTCGATAATTTTGCCGTTATTATAGAAGAGCTGCTGAAGAAATTAAATATCAACAGGTATAGCCTCTACCTGATGGATTACGGGGCTCCTGTAGGATGGAGACTGGCTGCCAAATATCCTGAAAAGATTGAAACGCTGATCGTTCAAAATGGCTGCGCCTATGATGAAGGCCTCGAAACGTTTTGGGATCCGATCAAAGAATACTGGCAGGACCGCAACAACAAGAAAGCCGAAGAGACTTTGAGGACATTCCATAACCCGGACGGATTAAAATGGCAATACACGCATGGTGTTGGCGATGCTTCAGTGATCAGTCCTGATAACTGGGAAATCGATCTCCGGCACCTCGAAAGGCCTGAAAATGGGCAAATACAGTTAGATCTTTTTTATGATTATCGAACCAATCCGCCAAAATACCCTGAATGGCAGCAGTATTTTCGTGACCATAATCCCGAAATGCTGATTGTGTATGGAAAAAATGATTACATCTTCCCGGTGGGAGGTGCGGAAGCTTATAAAAAGGATGTGAAAAACCTGGAATATCACCTTTTCGACGCCGGCCATTTCGCACTCGAAAGCCATGGCATTGAAATCGCGGCTGCGATTCGGAGTTTCCTGAAAAGAAAACTCCCAAAAAGCTATTGAATGAAGTGCCAACCAAATAAACTATATGGCAATGCAAACAGAAAAAGGCAATCCATCCAGCAGCGTACATTACAGAACTATTACGGTCGCTGATGTTGAGTTATTTTACCGCGAAGCAGGAGAGCCTGGCAAGCCTGTTGTTCTCTTGTTACATGGCTTTCCCGCTTCCTCTCACATGTTCAGGGATCTCGTATTACGGCTGTCGCAGGACTTTCATGTGATTGCTCCTGATTACCCGGGCTTTGGTTATAGCAGTTGCCCCGACCCCTTGATATTTGAGTATACTTTTGATCATCTGGCTGAAATCATAGAGCAGTTTATAGACCACCTGGCACTTCGTGATATTAGTTTTTACATGCAGGATTACGGGGGCCCGATCGGTTTCAGAATTATCTGCAGGCGGCCGCAATTAGTGAAAACCCTGATCGTACAAAATGCCAATGCGTATCTCGAAGGGCTTGGCCCCGACGTACAAAAGATTGGCGCCATGACCGAGGCGAATGACAAGCTTGGGCTAGACGCCGCAGTCAACTTCATGATGTCGCTGGAGGGAATTAAAGAGCAATATCTTTTTGGGGCTCATGATAAGGAATCTATCAGCCCGGACAGTTATATCATGGATCATTTTTTCATGGAACAGCCGGGCAGAAAGGTTATCCAAAAGAACCTCTTCCAGAATTATAATACCAATTTTCCCAGGTACCCGGAATGGCAGGCATACCTTCGTAGCTACCAGCCGCGGATGCTGATCGTCTGGGGGAATAACGATAAAATATTTCATGGGCCGGGAGCACTGGCCTATAAAAAGGATGTGCCCGATGCCGGGTTACACCTGTTTGAGGGAGGGCACTTTCTGTTAGAGGAATACGGCAAAGAGGTGTCTGAGCTTATAAAAACTTTTTTAGATCGCTGAGAGACGGCCTTCGCCAGTTAGTCAGCAAAATGATCAGTCGGCATCTGGGTAATGAGTCCCCAATTTCTATCGTGGACAACGTTGTCTGGGATGTGTTAGATTACCGGCATACCGCTGATCTGCATGAGACGTTCCTTGTAAAGCGGGAAAGGATTCTGGAAGCGGTTACAGTTCCAGTGGTGGAATAAGGCCAGGTACAGACTGATGTGACTGGGCGTAAGGCGGCTTTCTCTTTGGAGTAGCCAAAGGAAGGTACGTCCACAGGATAGTTGCTATGGTAATTTTGGAGCAGGGTTTAAAATATATCATAACACAAAGTTTAATTAGAGATAAGAGGCAGTAGGTTAAGATACGTTGATGAGTGGCAATGTACTGATGATTTTTATATGCTCAATATGGTAATAACCGTATTTCTCCCTGGGAGCGAGGGAGAAGGGATATTGAGTATTTGTTATATTTTTGAAGCCAGTTTATCATGCTGGTAACAAATTTCAACAATAGAAAATGCACGATGCTTTTATAAAAAATATACGAAGGCACATTGAGCCGACCAGGGAAGAGATAGAAATATTTTTATCCCTTACGGTTTCTAAAACCGTTAAGAAAAAAGAATTCTTATTGAAAGAAGGTGATGTTGCAAGACATCAGTTTTTTGTGATCAACGGTTGCCTGCGGACCTATACTATTGACACCGTTGGCAAGGAGCATGTTTTGATGTTTGCACCTGAAGGTTGGTGGTGCAGTGGCGATCTGTATAGCTTTTTGTCGGGACAGAAGAGTGTCAATAACCTGGAAGCGCTGGAGCCTACCACCTTATTACAAATCAGCAAAGACAATTTGGAGATTTTGTACGAGCAAGCGCCAAAATTTGAACGATTTTTCAGAGTGTTATTTCAAAACGCTTTTGTCTTTCATCAAAACAGAATAAATGCCAACCTTTCACAACCAGCGGAAGGAAGATATGATCTATTCACAAAAGCTTACCCTGATCTTGAAAACCGGACTCCACAAAAATATATAGCCTCATACATCGGTGTTACACCAGAATTTTTCAGCCAGATGAAAGCAAATATGTTTCGCAAAAAATCTTAATGTACATTATTTTTTGGCGAACGAACGGATCGTTGCTTTGTTGTATAAATCATTATACTCATGGAACACAAAGCAAACATACAGGATATCTTCGGCGAAAAGCCTTTTGCTGAAAAGAAATTTATCGAGATCAAAGGCCGCCGCATGGCTTATATTGATGAAGGCGAAGGAGACCCTATTGTATTTCAGCATGGCAACCCTACTTCATCCTATCTCTGGCGAAATATAATGCCTTATTGCCGCGGCCTTGGCCGCCTTATTGCCTGCGATCTGATTGGCATGGGCGACTCGGAAAAGCTTCCCGATTCAGGGCCCGAACGGTATTCTTATTTAGCGCAACGCGATTTTCTCTTTGCACTTTGGGAAGAGTTGAAACTGGAAAAAAAAGTGATCCTTGTGCTTCATGACTGGGGCTCTGTATTGGGCTTTGATTGGGCAAATCAACACCGTTCCCGCATTCAGGGTATTGTTTACATGGAAGCGTTGGCAATCCCTTTTAAGTGGGATGAATTTGAACCTAAAGTACGTGATCTATTCCGGGCTTTTCGCTCTCCCGCAGGCGAGGAGTTGATTTTAAAAAACAATGTGTTTATTGAAAAAGTATTGCCGGCAGGAATTTTTCGGGAACTCAGTGATGCGGAAATGACGGAGTACCGGCGGCCCTATCTTAACGAGGGCGAGGACCGCCGGCCGACATTATCATTTCCACGCCAAATTGCTTTGGACGGAGAACCAAAGGAGGTGGCTGAAGTAGTAGCTGGATATGGAAATTGGCTTAAACAAAGTTCAGTTCCTAAGCTTTGGATCCATGGCAACCCGGGGGCAGTTGAAAATGACAGTATGCGGGAATTTTGCAGTACATGGCCTAATCAAACAGAGGTGTCAGTAAAGGGAAAGCATTTTTTACAGGAGGATAGTCCGGGGGAAATTGGAGAAGCGATTGTGGAATTTGTTAAAAAGTTGCGTTGAAGGGGTAAGGGGCGTTTTGAGGTATTTGAAAGATAGCTACTTAGAGATTAATAATTTCTATAATTGCGCTGCTGGGTTCGTCAGTGTGGATTGACCGTCATCGATGAACGATGTCCCGTCGTGATGGCCCAGTAGTCGATCCACTGCTGCCGGATGCCATTGGCTCGGTTGATGAGTTCTGCACTTGGCGTTCGCCCGTGCTCCACGATCACCACGATCCCGGTGTTGAAATTCCGCTGGGAATGATTGACGTCAGGTAAGCGCGGGCCCTCCGCGGCGATGACATCTTGAATCGTAATCCTCATTCGTTGGCCTTTGAAGATCGGGCGTCCGTTTGCGTCCGTGCCGATCCGCACAAGCGGCCTCACGATGTAGAAATCGGGCACCTCAGCGGCGGCGATCAATCCCATGAGGTAGAGGTCGAGATAGGAGTACCCCGAGGCGGGTACGAAAAAACCATCTCGCAATTGGGTGAACGAGCCGTCGAGATTGTCTTGCCACGCGCTTCCTCCTTGGGAGGAAGCCTCGAGAGGTAGCGAGTATGGATACGCCACGCGCGTCTCCAATCCAGGATCCCAATGGGGCCAGGCTCCGAGCGAGATTGTCTGGCCATTCACGCGGGCGGCAGTATACGCCAACCAGCGGTGTCCGATCTCGTGACCGAGATGCCCGACGGCATAATTGTACGGACGGGGCTTCCCGTCGGGTGTTGCCTGCGCGAGGGGGCGTGTATAGAACGAGATATTTTTTGGGTTTCCGTCTGGCGCATTGTCGGGCGGAAACGCTTGCATTTCGTTCGCGCCGACAAAGATCGGCTGAAACAGACCGAGCTGAAATCGCCCGCCCGTGCAGCGGCTCTCTAAGATCGGTTTCGTTTGAGCGTGTTTGGTATCCCCGATCCCGGTAACGTTGCCACCGATCGGCCCATCGCTCGGGCTACTGGCCTCCTGGCTGTCGAAGCGGACATCCGAATAGTAAGCGAGAAAATCGAACTTGTCGCCCAGCGCCTGAATGACCGTGCAGGAAAGATCCTGTGGTCGTGGCGGCTGCAGGTAATGAAACGACTCGCACAACGCGGCGAATGGACCGCTCTTCGGGGTCAGATTGGACAGGTCAATAGATTGAACACGCTCAACCGCCGATAAGATTGGGTAAATCCCCACGATGCCGTCTTTCGCTGCCATGGTCTTGTACGACATCTCGATTGATCCGTCGCGGTGCAGGACAGCCTGAAACAAATTAATCGTGGGGAACCAGGAGAAATCCAAAAAGCCTCCGAAGGGTTCGGTGAGATCCCATGTGATGACGACGCGATCAGCCAACTCCCGCACGTAGCGCGGACCGGACATCCTGGGCTTCAGAAACACGCAGATGGCTGGGGCACGTTCACCCAGCCTGGGGCCAACGTCAGCGAGACGGTCAAATCGTCCAATGGCGCTAGCGATTCCGCCGTCAGGGCGACCGTACGCATCGACATCAGCCACGCCCGGTGGCGGACCGAATCTAATGGATCCTGCTGTCCCCACGGAAAACGAACTCCACTGTTGCCCTGAAAACGGAAACGTGAACTGTTGAAGCCTGACCTCAGCACCGGTGAGTTCCACACCGTAGCTGGTGTCCCAACGTAAAGTCTCATTCGTTACACGGTAGCTGGAACCGACTGGACTAAATCGTAGCGTGCGGCCGACGAGATCAAACAGGTTCGGTTGCCCGAGCGCTGCGCTGTCCAACTCGATCACGATTAAATCGCCTGCTACCGATACCTGACCAATGGAATGTCCGGGTGTTATACCGTTTTGTCCATAAGACTGTTTGTCTATGAATAACAAAACAAATAGAATATTAATCAGAAAGATGTGCTGTTTCATAAATTGCGTACAACGCTTGCATTGCCCCTTTAACCTATGCCACAGAAATATCTAACCCTAACTAAACAGACTTCCAATCAGGTATTCATACATTAACTAATTCCTCAAGTAACTTTTTTGAAGTGACGTATTCAAATGGCAGTCCATTTCATCGATGTAAATGATCGCATTTTTTTATGATTCTTTACGAAACTATAAAATTTAGCAGGAGAATTACCACCTGTTTTTCTCCATGACTTAGTAAATCATAATTGATTTTGGAGCTGCCTTTTCTGAAAATTAGTTTGCTATTACCTTGGGGTGTTGGGTCCTGATATTTTCCAGTGTTAAATCCGTAAATCGCTTAAAGTTCTGTAGCTCAAGTTTGGTATACGCATATCTCAAAAATAAACTATTTCAGACATCAGAAACAATCGAAAACAAAAAAGGCCGCCTCATTGCTGAAACGACCTGTAAAGTTGTCGGGATGGCTGGACACTTATCGAACCTTTTAGTTGAAGAACTGATCAAAATTGACAGCTTTTATACTAATTGCTGTCATTTAATGGTGCTACAAAACCGCGGAGGCTACTGTAGCATTACAGTATTTACCGCACTATGCTCTCTTTTTAAAGCTGCAAAAAAGAAAGTTTTGTAGTGTATTAAAAGGTGTTTTATGATCTTCTGTTACACAGCGGATTTTTGAGAATTTTTGGGATAATTGTGCCTGCAACTCAGCTTCTGAATATTGTTTTATTTCTAATCCGCTACATTTTTTAGGGCCATTTTCCGAAAATGTCCCTATCGTCATATAACCGTTCACAACATTGTTGGCTATTGAAATATATTTTGCTATCTGTTCAGGAGTTGTGAGAAAGTGAAAAGTTGCCCTATCATGCCATACATCATAAAAGTCATCAGGCTTAAATTCGGTAATGTCTGAAACTACCCATTTTACTTTATCAGCTTTTTCACCAAGACGCTCCTTAGCTCTTTTTAAAGCATTTTCTGAAATATCTAAGACAGTGATATTTTCAAATCCATCATTAAGTAAAAAATCAACAAGGTTACTGTCGCCCCCACCTATGTCTATAATTTTTGCGGTTTTGGATAAATTGAAACTGTGAATAAAATCAAGGGATGTTTGAGGAACTTCTTGCGTCCAGCTTACTTCATTTGGCTTTCTTGTAATATATACAGTTTCCCAATGGAACTTTCGTTTCGACATACATTTCCTATTTATAAATAGAGACAGAAAGGTACTTAAATTGATTTGATATCTGAGCAGATATAACGTGATTATATCACATCAAAAAAAGGAATAAATGGCCACTTTTGAACACATTTACTTCTTTTTGATCAATTTGTCGGGACGACGAGATTTGAGCTAGCGACCCTCCCGCCTCAGCGGGATGCGCTATCGTTTAGCAAATAAAAAAAGCAGACCATTTCTGATCTGCTTTCGTCGGGACGACTAGATTCGAAAATTTCGCTGAAACCCAACACTGGTGCGGGTTCCAAATTTCTCTGATGCGAACTCAAGGAATTACTCAATTATTAGAGTTTAAACCTTAAATATACATAAACTTACCCTTAAATTAACTCAAGGATTCGCTGAACCCCTTCTGGATAAGCCTTTCAGAAAAATATTGCTTAAAAGTTCGTGAGCTAATCGTTCGATTAAATTTCATAAATAATTGATTATCAATTATTTATGAGCATTCAGTCGGGATGACTGGACGCAGAAAAATGGCCTTTAAATAACTTATATTCAATATTTTATACATTCATATTATTCCAATTCAAGGAATTGCTCAATATGAAATTCTAGCTTGTAAAGAACTGATTGTAAAAATATGATTTAGTTTGATTTACCGCAAATTCGTTTTCGAATGCCCCCGACAAAGCCAGTAAAGTAGTGGACATATTTCGTTTTGCATTGGGGTTGACCACTCCGGCAGCATGACTTAACCCCTTCTAAATATATCTTCACTACAATTAACTTGATTTCTATTGAGGTTTAAACACAATTAGTAGGGGAGAAGAAAAGAGAAGTAATGTTTTTAGTGCGTGCTGGTTAGAATCCAGTGGCGTGCTTTCCATTTATTGCCAAACGAGTTAATAAAAACGGAGCAAATTACCTGAAAATTAGTATCTATAAAATGGTAAATCAATTACTTGCAATATTGCTGGTGTGTGCTGGTTAGATACCCAGAACTGGATTCTTAATCCATTGAGCATCAATTTTGGCAAAGTTAGGCAATGCAAAATGGTGTGGATGGTCAAAGGCAATGTTTTTTCCAAGATGTCCCATGAAACAGCTCCCATCCCTGAACGAACTTTTGGAAGATAAGGGCCGGGAGCGATCATCTCTTTGTTCGCCGGTGTGTATATTATAACGTTGCAAAACAGTATATTGCGGATACCGTCGTCCATGAAAATACTACATGGTGATATGGAATAAGGGAATTGCGCCACCCGTCAATAACCACAAGGTTAAGGCGATATTTTATTTTAATGATATCGATGGTGCCCAGTGTAAATGCAATTAATTTGCAATGCATCGTCAAAAACCCTAAATGGCTGTTTTTAATGAAAAATCCCCTTTTTAAGCTGATCTTTTTCTGTGCTTTGTTATCCGGAAACTTTGCAGAGGCGCAGAGTAGGCCTGATGAAACCGAATATAACCTGCTGAGCAAAAAGCTGGTGAATACCTTTGTCTTCCCTGTGTCGGTTACCGGTTCCTGCAGGTCATCGGTAGTGTCCATGAAAGTGACATTTCAGAATAGAATGCTGCGCAACATTGCCTATTCACCCAACTTTCCGGATGCATTGATGGAGCAGGTACGGAGCAATGTCAATTTGTTTATGGAGATTAAGTGGGATAAGATATTTCCGGGGTTAAAGGATAAGACAGGATTTAGTATCATTATTCCGGTGATTTATTATTTCGAAGCCGGTTGTACGGAACAAATGACCTCGCTGGAGTTTTCCAAAACAGTGGGGCAGGGCATCACATTCGGCAACACGGATGACAGCGAATCCAGGATTGTGCGGCCGGTTCTCATTAAATTGACAGGGTCAAAATAAAAAGTGTTTGCCAGTATCCGGTAAGCCATTCAAAATGCAAAACGGCCTTAGACAATTTAGGAATAGTTTATGAAATTAAAATAAGCTTGATCACAGATGTCAACTGACTTAGTAGCGTATTCAAGAGCGGGAGATGTGTTTCACTATAGGTGGGCAGCCAGGCGATGCCTGAGACTGATAGATCCCAATTCTTCTGTGACAGAAGTATACATTGAAGGATCACTAGAAACAGAAAAAGCAGGAGAGTATGTAATAGATGTTTCAGAATACAGTGTTTTCGATGATGGAAAGAAGCAGATAGATTATTATCAACTGAAGCATACAACTGTAAAGGAAGATGAACCTTTTACAATAAGTGACTTAAAAGACACTTTTACTGGATTTGCCGCAAGGTATCACCAACATAAAATAGAAAATAATCCTGAGATTTCGGGGATTTCCTTTACTGTTATTACTAACAGGAAAATTGCGGACTCATTCAAAGCAAACTTGTCGGCAATTATAAAGAATGGAAATGTTGATAGGGTTTTCAGGAAAACAATTGAAAGCTATACCAATCTCACTGAAGATGATCTGGTATTATTTTGTAGTATAGTCCACTTAGAGGATAGTGAAGGAAATTATGCTGTACAAAAAGATGATTTAAGAAGTGAGTTAGGCCAATTGATCGCGGGTTCTATCGAAAATGCACAAATCGAAAATCTTGTCGCATTAGTTCAGGGAAAAATATTACCGGATGCTGATGGTCGAATTAAGCGCGAGGATGTTTTAAATCGTATTGGTATAACCTCTGAAAAAGAACTGTATCCTGCACAGGCTAAATGGGAGGAGCTTGAGAACCTAATTGAACGCCGGCAATATCCGGTTCTTAAGGATAAGATTGCTGGTTTGCGAAGTCCGGTTATTGTTCATGCAGCAGGGGGTGTGGGGAAATCTGTTTTTTGCAGGCATTTGATCAACGCTCTACCCGAAGGGTCTTTAGGCATTGCTTATGATTGCTTTGGTGCAGGAAGTTATAGGAATCGAAGTGAACCACGACATAGACATAGAGATGCTTTAGTGCAAATTGCAAATGAACTGGCCTCCAGGGGAATATGTGATCTGTTAATCGTACAGAGTACGACATTGGATGAAGATATTATGCGGAAATTCTTTCAAAGGCTTGAAGCATCCGTGAAGTCTCTTAGAAAAATATCTGATACAGCCCAATTATTCATTTTAATAGACGCCGCCGACAATGCAGAGATGGCAGCCGAAGAGTATAAGCAGTCCTGTTTTGCCCACGAGCTGTTACGTGAGAATATGCCCGACGGATGTAAGCTGGTGCTCTTATGCCGGACTGAGCGGATCCATTTATTGAAACCCCCAAGCGTTGTTACACAACTGGAATTGGCGCCGTTTTCAGAAGAGGAAACTTTGGAAAACTTAAAAAAATGGTTTCCGGAAGCACACGATAGGGATGGGGCAGAATTCTACCGGTTAACGTCGGGTAACCCGCGGGTTCAGGCAAACGCACTGGATGTAAAGTATGGCTCAATTAATCTGTTGTTAAGTTCATTGGGACCTTCAGGAGCCTCAGTTGAAAAACAAATCGAGCATCAATTAAATGCAGCAATTTCTAAAATAAAGGATCTGATTCCTCAGGAGCATCATCACCAGATTAACTCAATCTGCCTGGGCTTAGCCAGTTTACCGCCTCATATTCCGATTGATGTACTCTCAAAGGTGGCGAATGTGGGTATTGATCATGTTAAAAGCTTTGTTTCCGACATTGGGCGTTCCCTATGGTTATCCGACACCTCGATACAGTTCAGAGACGAGCCTACAGAAACTTGGTTCAGAAATTCATTCCTGGCTACTAAGGAAAATTACCAGGCATACATATCAGCTTTAGAACCGCTTGCCCATGAGTTGACTTATGTAGCAGAGGTCTTGCCACAGTTATACCTGCAGGCCGGACAATACGACAAATTAATTACCATTGCGCTTTCAGACGACTATTTGCCTGAGAATAATCCGATAGATGCCCGGAATATCCGCGTGTATCGTTTACAATTTGCTTTTAAGGCCGCACTTAAACTTAAGAATTATAAAGATGCCATTAGGCTGGCGATGAGAGCAGGAGAGGAGGTAGCAGGAAGTCAACGGCAAATAGCGCTTTTCAGGTCAAATATTGATTTACTCACCACTCTTCAAAGTAAGGAGAAGGTCCAGGAAATTGCTTTTAAAAGAATACTGAACAGCAACTGGGACGGTTCTGAGAATATTTATTCCGCTTCCCTGCTTTCCGGGATAGCAGACTACCGGGGGGAAGGAAGAGGTTACCTGCGGGCTGCAATGAACTGGCTGCACATTCAATTAGAAAAACAGAGAGAAAAGGAAGAACATTATCACCATGATGGCGTGCAGGATCATGACGTGTTGGAACTGGCCTATGCTCAGTTAAATATCCATGGTATAACAGGTTGCACAGATTTTCTTTTTGGCTTGAAACCGAAAGCGGTCATATTTGGGATTGTACGGGATTTAACAAAAAGGCTTGTCGATATTGGACAATTTGAAGAGATAGATGGTTTAAAAGGCAAATTTATTCGTGAACCCTATTACCTGGTAGCCGTAATTGCCTCGCTTACCGAAATCGGAAGATTTCCCCAGGGGCGGGAAATTGAAGTATGCCTGGATTTGCTCTGCTCTAAGAGAGCCAGGATTGAAAAATCGCGTGATTATTTTAGCGACCGGATTACGCCGGCTATCATTTCTTTTCTGGAAGCCTGTGTGTACTGTAATTTGTCCGCACAAAAGATTTTGCGTGTCTTAAATCATTATGTGCCGCAAAGGGCCAACCAGATGGTTTACAGTTCGCATTCATCAGGTGAAAGGGCTATTTATCTAAGAGCGCTTGCAATACGGGCAGTGTTGTCAGGGCAATTGAAAATAGATATAGATGCTATAGCTCCAAAAGAATTTATCAATAAGAAAAAAGACGATGAAGCGAATCATGACTTCAAAGAGTTCAAGGAAGTAATCTACGGTCTGTTTCCATGGTATTTGCTAAGGGCTCAGCTTTTGGTGGATAAACAAATAAAGCTTTTGGATACTGTAGGTGAAATCAATGAAACTTCTAAAAAGGCAAGAACAGATAGATACAGAAACTATGACATGCTTCCTTTTGAGATCGCCCAGGTTTGTGCTGATATATTGACGTTTTACCAGCAGGGAGCCGAAGCGGAGATGAGGGAATTTTATCGAAGATTTCTGCAAAGCGACAATGCCTTTAGGTTACAGGATAAGTTATATCTGCTTCGTGCTGCTTTCAGGGCTCCTCATTTGCAAGATATCAGGCAACCGTTGGAACTTGCCAGCTATGAGTTAATTAGAACCAATCACGATGATGGCCCGGACGAGATTGCAAATCGATACATTACCCTTGCCCGTGCGGTTCTGGTCATTTCTTCAGATGACGCAAGTGTGTACTTTGACAAAGCGATAGAGGTTGCTTCTAAATTTGGCGACGAGCTTGTTCAGCGTTGGGAAGCTGTTGTAGCCCTGGCTCGAAAAGCATGCTTAAAGGAAACGGTAACAGATGTATTGGCATATCGTTTCATCAGGTGTGCCGAATTGGTAGGGGAAAATGTATCCAGAGAAAAATATTGGAACAGAGATGAAGCCATGCGTGTGTGTGTCAGGATGTCACCAGGCATAGCCATAGCTGCGCTAAGCAGATGGCGGGACAAAGATATTGGCCGCTTTGAATATCAATTTGAAGCGATGTTGATTGAATTAGTCAGCTCCAAGGTGATTGCGGCTGGTGTGGGTTGGGCATTAAATCGTTTTTTCTCGTATCATCAATTGAATGAGCTGCTGACAATTTGCCTGGGAAATGAGTCCTCTGACAGTATCCGGCAAAGCTTATTGGAAGATGCTATTTACCTGCTCCGGATAGAAGGGGCAGGTGGTGACATTTGGCATAAATTAAAGAAAATAGCAGATAAGCATAGTATCAACAATAAGATATTAAACGTTGTTGCCGATTTTTACGCTAAACGAGAGGTAAAACCAGGGAACTCTTTCAGGCAAAGTATAACCGGCACTAAGGTGGAGCAAGATGCTAAACAAGCTTGGGATGAAATCTTCAAGGGTCTGAATATAACTTCACCTGAAGGTTTTGCTGTGTTAAGAGAAAGATTTAAGTTGAATGAAAGAAAGGCCGGTTTCCACTCACTTGCAAGGGACTTATGGAAGGAAGCAGTAAGCAGGCTAGAAGAAAATTCACTCTGGACCTTTATTGATATTATGTCCCTCTCTGAAGACGTTAGCCATTACGATGTTCAGGATATCTTTTCCTCCCTGCCCCAGGCATGGAAAAACAAGGTAAGCTATCAGTCTAAGTTTGCTGGTTTTGTTTATAAATTTGGGGAGCGCCAAGCACATGAACTGACAAACGAATACTCATTTAACTCTTTTAAAAACGAATTGGATCTTGATGAGGCTTTAACGAAAAAACTTGTTGGCGGAGTCATGTCCGGATTGGCGAATGGCGAGGAAATCGCTGATGCACAACAGTTTTTCGGATTTGTATCTTTAGCCTCTTCCTATATCGACGAACAGGATGCCCTAGAGTTAACTGATTACTCATTGTCGCGGTTTGAATTACATATCGAGGACGGTTTTGGGGACGGCGCCTGGCGCCAAAACCTGCATACTGCAGATGATATAAACAGGAACATTGCGGGATTTATATGGTCGGCGCTAGGTTCGCCAAGGGCGTCTGTCAGGTGGAATGCGGCACATTGTGTCAGAAAACTGGCGGACTTAAATTGTGACAATATCATTGATGCTTTAGTAGATTGGATGAAGCATGATAAAGTAGATGCATTTGGGCACCATAAGTTTCCATTCTATAACCTTCATGCCAGGCAATACCTTTTGATAGCCTTTGCTAGGATAGTTATTGAAAAGCCAGTCATATTGCATAAACACAGCGACTTGTTTTTGCAGGTGGCATTAGGACAACAGCATGTCCTAATTCAAAAGTTTGCTTCAGATATCGTTTTAACTATAGAAAATACCTATCCCGGATCTTATGAAGCAGGCGCGTTGTCCTCTATTAAGAGTTTGGGAAAGAGTGAGCTGCCCGTTCAGGTCGAAAATTATCAATATTCAACTGAAAGTTATTGGCATAAGAATGGGGAGATTGAAACCGGTATTGATTTTCATTTTGGTTGGGATTTTGACCGGTATTGGTATGAGCCGCTTGGCCGTGTATTCGGAATGTCAAGTAAACAAATTGAGGATTTAGCTGCGAACCTTATTGTCAAAGAATGGGGCTTGGGAGAACAGAATGGATATAACAATGACCCCAGGGTCATTCTTTGGAACCGTTCCTCCCATGAACGGGAAACACGGCATGACCATGGAACTTACCCGAGAACTGACAATTTAGATTTTTACCTGTCGTATCATGCGATGCTTGTTGTTGCAGCTAAGCTGATCGAAAAAATGCGGATAATTAAGAAAGATGAATGGTCAGATGAGGAACCATGGTCTTACTGGCTGTCAAGGCATTTACTGACGCGCCCAGATGGCAAATGGCTGGCGGATTGCAGAGATCCCTTGCCGTTAAACAGACCAATGTGGATGGCAGAAGAAAAGAATGATGAATGGCTAACTGAAATTGCAGAAGAAGATTTTTTGAATTGTTTACAGACGGAAGATGACGGGGAGCGGTGGATTATTGTAAAAGGTGGCTGGCATGAAAAGGATAATGAAAGAAAAGAAAGCATTTCTGTTTCGACCGCGCTTGTTTTACCCAAAACAGCGGACGCTCTTTTGCGCGCACTGGCAACCTGCAGCGATTCGGATGACTATAAGCTGCCTTATTATGGTGAGGAAAGTATGGAAATTGAATCAGGCATATTTCGACTCAGAGGTTGGATTATTGAGCGGCACAATTCAAAAGAGTTGGACCAATTTGATCCTTATGCAGATGAAATTGATTATCCTCCCTATACTTTGGGCCCTTCAATAGCCGATCAATTGGGGCTATCGGCGGATGCGGATGGGAAAACCTGGCAAATCAGTCATTCCTCTGAGAATGTATTGTCGTGTGAAACATGGAGCAGCCATAGGGAAGGTCGGGAGGAAGAACCCGACCAGTCAGGGATGCGTTTGAAATCAAAGCTTTCATTCTTAAAACAACTTTGTTCAACGCTTGGCTATGAGTTGATCTTCGAAGTTCGTATTGGTAGGGATATAAGCCATCGGTATGATCGGAAGAAATCGGAATTTACAAAGCCGCAACACAAAATTTTTATACTGTCAGCAGATGGAAAACTCAGAAATACAGCAGCAAATTATCAACTTAGGTAAGCTCTTCGTACAGGAACTTAAGTTAGACCCGGGCGTTGACACTTTTTCTAAGTGGATGGCTCACTATATCGCAGAAAAAATGACGTTGGTGGAGCAAACCTCCGGCGAAGAAAGAAAGGATGCCGAAAAAGAATGCTTCGAAACTATTTTGACTTTGTGGAAACACAGGTGGTCGATGCCTTTAGGAAAACGTCCCCTGGAAGAGTTTGAACCCATTCTGAAAACGCTGGAGCGACTTAACCCGGAGCTGCAGCAACCTTTCTTTTATCATTCGTTGGATCGCGAATTGGCTGAACTGGAGGAGAATAATCCAGGTTTAAAGGAGATAGTGAACTATACAAACACGGCTTTGCAAATTGACAAAACCGCCAGGATATGGATAGCATTCGTTTTGAATCAGGCTGCGTTGATAGCTAAGAATGAGAAAACAGAATCATTTCTTAAGAGTGCGGTAAATATACCTGATAATGATGACGTAAAAATAGTAAGCATAGTTTTTGATAGCGATCCTACAATCGATTTGGAAAATTACGATGAGGCTAAAGTTCAAAAGAAATACCAAATTGAAAAGCTGAAGAAGAGAATTGAAGAGTTGGAAAAATTTGCCAAATTGAATGCTTTACTGTTGGAAAATTATAAAAAAAGTTTGGCAATTATAGAAGCGGGTTAATCACGATTGAAGCCTGCCAAACAGCCTGCACAGCAAAACCTGAAGATATGGATACAATTATTTCTGGTTATTTCACCGGACACCAGCAGATTTAAAAGACATTCATCAATACCTTACTATTCTGCACTGCCCATTTTTGATTCAAAACCTCTTCAAAGAGGTCCCCATTTTTCCCGATCCTTTTCAGGATATTGTGCATGGTGAAATCACGCGGTTCCAGCCCACGCTTTACTTCTTTCCAGTCCAGTGGAGTCGATACGGTTGGAGCTGCATTGGGTCGCACACTATACGGGGCAGCTAACGTATCGGCATAATCGTTTTGAGAAAAATCGATAAAGACCTTATTGCCACGATGGTTTCTGTTGACGGTCACCGTTGAAATGTCCGGAACGAGCCGGTAGATCTCTTCATTCAGACTTTGGGAAATCACTCTGGCCTGCTTATTACCAATGTCCTTTACCGGCAAATAGATATGCATGCCAGTTTTACCGCTCGTCTTGATAAAGCTTTTCAGACGATAGTTGTCCAGCACCTGTTTTGCCGCCCTGGCAACCTCGATAACCTTGCTGAAATCTTCATCAGAGGGATCCAAATCAATATTGATAAAATCAGGTTTATCGGGCTGCTGCATCCGGGACATCCAGGGATTGACATCGATGCAGCCAAGGTTAATAGTATAAAGTAAAGTTCCTTCATTATTACATACCAGGTAGTCAATATACTCTCGCTTTCCTGCAGTTTCATGTCTCCGCTTGTCCGTGAATATTTGTGCACAGGCAGGTTCCCTTCCTTCCATGTCCTTAAGGTATAGCCCTTTAGCCTTCCAGCCGTATGGTTTGGTATGAAGGGAAAGTGGCCTGTCATGCAAATAAGGCAAGATATACGGAGCGATTTCATGATAATAAAGGATGAGCGCCGCCTTCGTAACACCCGGCCAGATTTCCCGTTTCTCGTTCGTAAGCGTAATCGTACAATCACCTATTTCAAAGTCCTCTGAAGAAGTGATCGGGATTTTCTCGAGCTCGGGCCAGTTGCTGCCTGGCATCGCTGGTAATTTACCTTTCCGTGCCGGTTTAAAGGAAACACGCTGCTTCTTATTTGTTTCCTGTTCATGAACGATTTCTTCTTCCACGGTTTGGACGGATTTTGGAATTTCACGAACGACCTGCCGGGCCTTTTTATCTTTACGGAAACCAAGAAATGTGGCGGGTTTTCGTATCCTGCCGCTTTTTGTCCAGGTAGCAAACTCAAAATTAGCGACCAGTTGCGGCTTGACCCAATGGATAACAGCGCCCTTCGTGTCCAGCACTTTATTCAGAAAAGGCGACACATCTGTTTCCAGGGCTTTTAATTGCTTCAGGATTGTCGGCATTTCTTTTTCTTTATAACCGCCACCTGATCTTCCAATCCAGACAAATTTCCCATCCTCATAGGCGCCGAAAAGCAACGATCGAAAGGACCTGCTTTTCTCCGATTCGGCCCAACCGCCAATAACAAACTCCTGTCGTTTCCTGGTGGGCGTCTTCAACCAGTCATTACCCCGGTCCCCGGGAAGGTAAAAACTGTCCTTTCGTTTGGAGACAATCCCTTCCAGGTTCCGGTCAACCATTTGCTGATACAACGACGGGCCGTCTTCATAGGATTCACTATACCTTATCACCGGGTTATCCCGGACAATTTGTTCCAGCAAGGATTTGCGCGCTGAAAGCGGCAGACCTTTCAGGTCATAGCCGTCTATCCAGAGCAGATCAAAAACGCAATAGAAAATGGGGGAGGTGTGCGCATTGTACTTTTGCAGCGCGTCAAAGTCAGGAAGCCCTTCCTCATTAAACACCACCGCCTCTCCGTCCAGTACAACATCATGCTTCAATGCTTTGAGCGCATCCAGAATGGGAGGATACTTTTTTGTATAGTCTAACCCGCTCCTGGAGTCCATTCGAACCTTGCCTAATTTTACATATGCAATAATGCGGTAACCATCCCATTTGATTTCATGCAGGTATTCGTTATCATCAATAGGCTCCTTTGTCAATGTACACAGCATGGGTGACACCTTGTTTGGCATGGGTGCTTTGGTTCCCTGTTTGATTAAGGCCGCAATGGAAGTTGATTCACCGGTCGCTTTGGACTGCCTTGATGTTCGCATCTTCGTTTTGGCTGCCGCCTTCCGGTTACTGTTCCATACCCTTGCGCCTGTATCTGCGCTAAGCTGTTCCATCGTTTTACCGGATACCACAGACTTATCTGCTCCCCGGATAGTTGTTTTCCTCGCATACCTGTCTTTCACCTTCGCCAGCAGCCAGGCGTTCTCTCCGCGGGCAGGCATTTTGCTCAATATAAAATTCCCTTTGAGCTTTTTCCCTTTCATGGTAATTTTCATTGCACCGGCATAGAACTGCTTTGTCAGTTCATGTTCCTGCGCCTTCTTGTCGCCTTTAATGCCGGAAGCCAGGTAGTTGCCCTGGTCCCATAGCAAGACTGTTCCCGCTCCATAGTTACCAGGCGGGATAATTCCTTCAAAAGTTTTATAGTCGAATGGGTGATCTTCCACCAGCATCGCCAGGTGCTTCTCTTCCGGGTTCATGGACGGCCCTTTAGGTACGGCCCAGCTTTTCAGCACACCCCTCAGCTCCAGCCGGAAATCATAATGCAGGTGCGAGGCCGCATGCTTTTGCACCACAAACTGTAGCGTGTTTTTGGTTGGTTTGCCGCCTGTTGGTTCGGGCGTTTTACCAAAGGTGCGTTTCTTTCTGTAAGTTTCAAGCGCCATATCCATGTATAAGAAAAGCAACAATACGTGTCAGTATATCAACGGTAACTGACCAGCTAAAAAAGCCCCGAATCAACGGGGCCGGCCATAAATGGTCAGGGTGAACTTAACCTTTCACGGCCTTTTCAACTTTTTTCCTCGAATTGCCTGCGCTTTTCACCGCCTTTTTTACCTTTTGGGAGGATGTACCAAGTTTGTTCGCCTCATATTTCACCTCATAATCCTGTCCGCCTGCCACCTTCGCACGGTCCTGGGCACGGCTACGGGATGATCCAGTTTTTGTTTTCATGACAAATTCTTTAAAGGACCAGGTGGAAAATTCGTGCCAACTAAGCCATGGTGCCCTATGGCGCACTATTTGAGCCCAATCAATTAAACACATTACCATGCCATGGTACAACGGAGATTATCCGCCATCGTATAAAAACCAGCCACAGCATATCCGGGAAAAAGCAGTGGAGATTGCTAATGAGCTATTGCTGAACGGTGCAGAAGAAGGCGTAGCCATTGCAACCGGGCTGAAGCAGGCCAGGCTGCATTTTAAAAAGTTGGAGAAGAAAAGCGCAAAGAAGAAAGAATAAAAATTTGTTTTGATTGATCCACCGATGCAGACTTTTTAGTCGTTTAACAGCCACTCCTGTTTACGTGTTGTCAGATTAAATTTCAGGATACCTTTACGCATGCCGACATAGGCAATTTTATCTTTTACAACAATCGATGTCGGATATAACAAGGCGCTCCAAAAACCTCTTGGTATTAATGTGTCAATTTTTTTATTTGTGTCAATAGAAAGCAGGCTTTCTGAAGTTATAATGATAAAATTATTTTGGCCGTCAAGATCAATGCCGTCGGGTGCGGATGGAAGTTCAAGATAATTCGATGCTGCCCACCTATTATCAATCATTCGAATTTCAATGATGCTACCTCTTGAAATACCCATGTGTGCAAGACCTTCAACTGCATAAATTTTATTGGCCCGTTTTATAAACTGGACAATTTTATGGCCTGAGATTCCATAGTTGCTTTTTCCGTCTTTTGAAAACCAGTAGAGACTACCACCAAACTCGCCGCGATAAAAACCAACTAAATAGCCGTCATCCACCTCTAGCACAGATTTTTGTCCACCAAATTGATGATAAGCGGTGACTGGAACTTTAAAAGGCAAAGTGTCGCTGGTTTTATTTCGACTGTTGGTGACATAGACCGTATTTTCTTTTAACAAAACGGTCCAGTCGTTAGGAGCAGAATTGAACTTATACAAAGTGTCTTCATTAGTCGGAACTGGAAAAGCTTTCCATATATCCAAAGGTAATGTCACTTGTTGGGCAAAAGACAAGGTAGAACTAACGATTGCCAATAGTGTTAAGAAGCGCCTCATTGGAATGAAGATTATGTTTCTGTATTGCCGGAAGTGAAAAATTTTATTATTGTCAGCCGGGACTGCAACCTGGAATGTGTGTAGCTGAAGTTAATCCTTTTGTTCGGAATTTTTCATCAATAGTTGCAAAAATTCATTTGTTACTTGTGTTACTTCGAACCATAATTTGACCCGTCTTTTGCTGCCCAGTAATTTTTGCCAGCCATTAATTTAGAATTTCCTTAAACTTTTTGACAAGTAGCTGCTTTCTTGTTTCGATAAACAATTTAAAGTCTGCAAGATCATAGCTTACATTTTGAGGAATCAAATGAGAGTTCAGGAATTGATGAAGATCATAACCGGCCGATTGCAATTCAATCCACGACTTTAAACTTGATCCATTTTTTGACATATTTTCATTAGCATCAAGCATTTGAAGATTACAAATTGAATTGTAAACGTCCCAGCCAAAAAGTTCCTTATCAGAATCTGAAAGTTGATCAAATTCAATCTCAGGATGAAGATGATCCTGATGAAAGTTATTATTCTTATAATCTAAATGCGGATATAGCAATGCAAGCAAAGGGAAGCTGTATTGGGAATCCTTTTGCGTTAACAAGAGATCTTCTACAAAGTCTTCACCAATTTCTGTATATTTTTTAATCGCAGAATTAATTTCAGCGCCAGGAAACCTATCCATGTCGCCAATATTTTGCTTTTCAATATCTTCTGTAAAAGCTCTTCTGGATTGACTCAATACTGTATCCGTTTGTCCGCCAAAAGTTTTCCTCACCAATATCGTATAAAGCCACTTCCTAATTATTTTCCTATCCTCATCAAACCTAACTCGTGTGGAGAAGTCAGCATATATATTCCTGTGATATATATAATATAGGATTGGAAGCGTGGCATTGTTTGTAGTAAGTGTGAAGTCATTAAGGCCAAAAGTTTTGATCAAGTCAAATAAGCTAAGAATAGCATTGCGGATTGCCTCCCAGTTAGTTTCAATATTCTCAATAAAATTATTTTTAAAACTCGTGATCCGAAATCTAACATCTTTATGAAACAAATACAGAAACGCCTTAAGAACATAATCTTTGTCAATACTGAATCCTTTTGCTCTTATATTATCAACAAGTTTGTTTATTTCTGTCCTTGCATCTTTGTTTTTCCAGCTTGCAACAGCTATTGAGAACAAAATGTCAGAAAACCCAAGATATGTACCTCCTGAATTAATCCGGACAAAAATGTTTACAGCTTTATCCGGCTCTTGGTCATCTTCTTCATAATAGTTTATGTGAAATTCATTATGAATAATCCTTTCCAGCTTTTTAATTATTTTCTTTTCATCTTTGGTTAATTGTTTTTCTTCTGCAAAATCATCTAAGCAATCATCCTTATGTATGGAAAGTATGGCTCCAACACGAAACCATTTATCATCGTTGATACCTATGTAAATATCGTTTTCAAGGGTATCAGTTTTATCTAGAAAGTTGAATTGATATTTGATGTCGCTTTCTGCAGCGTCTAACAATCTAGATATGTTTAAATACAAGTGCCGAGTCGGATAACTCCATTCGCTATAAGCATATGAGCGTCTGTACTCTTTGTAAGCATAGCTTCCGCATAATCCGATGAATAATGCAGTGAGACGCTGCTGCCCATCCAAAATTGCATGAAAATCATTTGCTCCATCCGTTGATTGGGATTCATTATGGGTATGGTGATACTGAATAAACTTTGTTAAAAAGTGATAGAATCTAAAATCTGTTTTTGTATTTCCCCGCACTTTCCAAAATAGCATAGAGCTAATGGGGTACCCTTGCATCAATGAATCAAATAACTTTTCAATTTGATCACTTTTCCAAACAAACTCACGCTGGAAAGCAGGTAAGAGAAAGTCATTTCTTTTAATTTTTTCAATTGCATTTTGAATCGTAATAGGTGTTTGAAACCCTGGCATAAATTATAGGTTTAGTGCTTGTGAATGATTTAATAGAAATTCGCTATTCCATAGTGGTCAATTTTTGATCGACCTCTAAGAAATAGAGCAAATATTGTCTTAAACAAGTATATGGGGACGCTCAGTAAACACACGCCATAAAAGTTCCGCATACAAGGAAAATCCTCCTGAAGGAAACCCTTCAAAATTGCGTTTATGAAAGGTTTTAGGATCTCGAGACTTATCTGAATTTAGCATGAGAACTTTGGCACTTTCGATACAGTGTTTTATCTGGTCATCCGTGGTGCTTGAAAGTCCTTCGATAATAACACTTAATGGGGTGACAATATCCATTCCAATGCTGGCGCTGCCGATAGCTCTCGCATTATTGTCGGCAAGAAAATATGGATTGCGTTGGGATAGTATCATTTTACGAGTATTAAGATAAATATAATCGTTGTTGTCCACTGCCTGGAGGTAGGGCAACGATAAAAAATTTGGCACATGTGCATCATCCATTAAAACATAACTGCCGGAGCCATTCAATTCGTATTCGTATATTTTTCCAAATTGAGGATCATCTAATACAGCAAATTTTTTTACCGATTTAGTAATATCGTTTGATAGTGCCGAACATCGCTTGGCGATAGTCTTATCGTTATACGCATCTTTTAATACGAGTGATGCCTGTTCCAGTGCCTTCCGCGCAAAAAGATTCGACGGTATGGCATAAGGATAGATCGTACAAGTGCCGTCCGCGCGGCATAACGAGCTTATCATGCCCGTTTTTTGAGGAGTGTACCGATTGTCAGTGAGTGCATATGATTGTACAGCCTGAATTCTTTCATTGGAGAAGGCACCTTTTTTCACTAGCTTTCCTACTTGACGTTGTCGTAAAATGGACAAAGTTTTTGTCACCACTTGTTTCCAGCTTTCATCAAAGAAGCTGGTATCGTGAGTGGCTGCCCAATATTTGCCTGCTAAATGTAGATGAAAAGCCAACATGTCTAACTCCAAATTGTCTACGGTGATTTTTTCTTCCACGACATGAACGAGGCCATTGTCATTATTACGCGTGTCTAGAGGACCTTCTTTAATGAACTTATAATTTACTTCGTTTAAAATGACATCCTTTTGAAAATTGAGAACTCCGGCTACCAGCCTTTTTAACTTTTCATCCTGATGTATAAAGTAACAGTACGGTGCCATCTGAATGCTGCTATTGATAAAGTCTACAGACTCCGCCTTGGTGTCCACGACGAAGGTGTACGGCTTGGCAGCAATGTCCTCCAGGAAAATATTGTACTGCAAGGGTGTTTGAATACAATATTCAAAAAGCTCTGCCAACTCCTTATCTTTAACACCGGCTTTAAAACGATTGACAGCTTGGATAATTGACGGATATTCCTCCAAGTCGTTGGAACAACAACTTGTATGAGTTATGGGCGATATCGCAAATCCATGTGAAAAGACTCTTTGTGTTATTAGACCAGCGGTCAATAATCCAGAAATCTTAAAAAAATCGCCCCTTTTCATAGATTCAATTTTACATTGTTAAAAAATAGGAAAATGTCACTATCCTGGCTTCCATGTGTCAGCACCACTATGTTAGCATAATCACTTGTTGTTTTTTCCAATTCAACAGGTGGATATTGGGGTCGTGCGCTATGGTTGTCGTTGTTTTGTTTCCTTGAATAATTATTCCAGTTGTAGTAAACAGCACTTCTGTCACATCAAGGAAGATGCTATTCTGCATAAAATAATTACTGGAGACATTTATACATTGCTGTATACCTGTCAGGAGTTTTTTAATCGGATCATATCTTCCACCGTTTACAGCTATCGCGTTAAATTCTCCAATGTTGTGAGCATCGAGGAGTTCGTCGGACCAATAAATGATGTCATATTGCAAGAATTCTTCTAATAGTGGATAATACCAGCTATATAACCTTTTAATTAAGGACAGACATTGATCGGCATATGCTATGGTGGCACGGCATCCATAATTGCAGGGATAATGAGAAATAATATTTGTGGGATAGTGCTGGCTTAGATTGGAAGCCGCGATTATATTATTACATCTGTAATCTAATCGATCAGAACAACGTATCGCCACGGTACATAAGTTCCTCTGCCGTTTAGTTCCGGACCCGGGATCTACGGTTACAATATCGGAAGCTGTTGCGGATGCAATACAGCATGAAGGGTAACCTAATAACCTGCCAACCTCTTCATAGTTGCCCTTTATGGCATCGGTCTTAAAAATTAAATAAGCGTCACTACGTGAAATGGCCACGTAAATGTACACTCGTTCAGTCTGAATAAGCTTGTCACGAGTAGAGATAGCATACTGTAGGTAAGAGTCAGTGGTTCTCTTTTTGAATAGAATATAATAATTTAACTGTAGGGCATCCAGATATTTTATTACAATCCTCATGTCGGCAGCCAACACCGTAAGTCTACAGCCAGGCTTTTGTTGATGTAGTACCATCATGATCTCAAACAAATAAGGTACCATCACATCTGGTACCTGGCATCGCATAAAATATGAATGCTCTTCATACAAAGTTGAAAAGTCTGTATTCATCTTTTAAAAAAATGTGATCGTCTATTAATATGCCCTCTGTATCAAACATTAGGCGGGTGGCATTAGTAAATGTCTCAGCCACTTTTGATTGGGAGGCCAATTTTATAATTTCAAATTCACTAATACTTGTATGTCGGTTTAAAAACTCGTTTTTAAACAGATATACACCATGATGTTGGGTATAAAGTACGGAAGACCTCGTTAAAGTCTCAAAACAATTCCATAGGGTGTCAAACTTCTCTTTGAGAAACTGTTCCTTTTTTTCACTAGTCTGCTGGGTAGGTCTACATGATAAAGAACAAGGAATATGTTCGAAATAGCAACTATCGAAACTAAATGAAAATATATTCATGACATGAGCATAAGCTTGTCCCTCTTCATAATGAAGATGATAATCGCCGTCATGGGTAATTGACCGCTTGTAATGGGAGATGCAGCATTTAGGATATCCCAGTAAAAGACCCACCTTAGTATTGTCGCATTCCTCATCGTAATACCGTAAAGTTTGGAGTACACGCACATCCTTGCCAATATAAACAAACACAGCACCATTATAATGAATGTCTCGGATTTTGTACTGGCACCATTCACTGTATTCGCTATTAGCCACAGACTGGCTAATATCATTAAAACCGACGAGTAATTTAAGCGATAGATGATGAATGAATTCAGTAAATGCAGGTAGGTCCCGTTTAGAGACAGTCATCCTGGCGCAAGGTTTGAGACCACTAGCCACGTAGAGCAAGTTAGCCGTGTTAATACGCCCAAACGAATAGATAGCCTTTAAAACTGCCTTATCGTAGATCATGGTATTGTAACATGTTTTCAGTTAATTCAGGCTCGCTAATGATTAGCGAGAAAATCTTATCGTATATAAATTTGGTAAATTTGCATCCATCCGAACCAGCAAATTGGGCTTTCAGCTCTCCGTTGACCGCCCGGATATAGACGGGGCAGGAGCTGCAATAAGCTCTATAGGCACAAGTCCTGCATTCAGTGTCATTAGGTATCGATAAACCCTTCAAATATCTTGTCTGCTGACCAGCGATAATATCATCATAGCAACTTGTGTGAACATTCCCAATCTTAAATTCAGCGAAGTCCCTGCCTTCATCACAGGTGAAGATATCTCCGTTATAGTTAAACAATAATTGACTATGAACCATCCCACAGGGACTACCGAAGTCCGAGAAGTCGGTATCTTTCCCTCTGTATAATTTAGTAAGTGCTAGATAGGTCCGCCGTTCTATCGGATAATATCCGCTTCTCCATTGCTGCTTTAAATAGTCGAATACTTGATCATAATGTTGTAGAAACTCATCCTGCTCTATGCCAACTTTCTCCCAGTTTTTCTTTGCATTATTAATAGGGTACACTTTTTGGAACGCCACGACATCATAACCTTTAGACAACTGCAGTTCGACAACCTGTTTCCATTCATGCAAGTTCGACTTATTGACGGTAGGCAGTATGGGTATGTCAAAATCTTTAGTCTTCTTAGCTACCACATTGAAGGAACCGTTACCTTTATTGGTAATTCTGACCGAATCATGAGCATTCTTACTTCCATCCATAGAACTACCAATAGACACGCCATTATTTCTGTAGAAATTGACTAATTGTTTAGTCAACAAAGTCCCATTTGTCTGAATACTGATGTACACACGTTTGCGCTTCTTCTTTTCCAAACGTCTAATGTCTGATATCACCTTGTTGATTGTTCCCGTATTTAGTAAGGATTCGCCTCCCTGAAACTCAAAAGATATGGTTGACTGCTTAGACAAAAATGCGAAGTTAACAATGGCCTTAGCCGTTGTATAGTCGAGGTCGTTTTCTGTTTTGCTAGCAGTGGCTTTCACGACATCCACATGGCAATAAAGACAGGATAAATTACAACGCCGAGTGGATACCAGAATAAAATGCATAGGATGTCGGAAGTTGGGGAAAGACCAGTTACGGTACGCTTGAAAATAGGCTGTACTGTTGTTAGCATCTAATATGACGAATGCGTCTGATAGCTCCCGGAACAAATCAAGATTAAGCGCTACACCTGATAGCTGCGAAAATGCACAATCTTCCAAAAGAACCCAGCTGCCGGCTGCTGTTGTTACCAGATACTTTTCACCAATTTTTCTATACTGATAATTTGGAAGCCAACAATTACGAAATACCCAGGATGTCAGAGATTGTGGATCGTAGTGATTGACAATCTGTGTAGACCAGTCTAGTTGCAGATCTTCGTGCACGTTTCGGTTATTACCTTTAGCGATTACCATGATAATACTATTTTTATCCTAGTATCCCCCGGTCATGGGGAATTGGAGGCTCTCTATCATGAATGTGTTTATCATGAATATTACGGTCATGTGGTGCCTCTCTATCATGAGGAGCTTCCCTATCATGTGGCTGCCGATCATGGCCTTCCCTATCATGTGGTGTCGCTCTATCATGTGGTGGGACACGGTTATGCGGTGGCACTCGGTCATGAGGTTGAGGTGGTGCTGGATCAAGATTCACAGGCATGTTAGGCAATGCGTCATCAATGGGTTTGGACCCCCAGTTAGGATCAGTTTGTGGCTCCGAGGGGTCGCCTACAGAATCTCCTTCTGTCTCTTCTTCTCCAGGTTCACTGCAAGCCACTGGACTAGCCACCACGACAGGTAAGTCTGCACCTGGCGAAGGCATAACCTCGCATGTCTCCGGAGTGGATTGCTGTAATGTTAGATTGAACAAGGTCGTCATTAACTGATCCATATCCCCATTAGAGAGTCTGATGCATCCTCCGGTAGGTCGTAATTTACCTTTGGCGTTTAAGTCACCACCATGAATCATGATACCGGTGCGACCGCCAATCTTACTGGCTTCCACCGCTTGGCCACTTTGCGGATTTAACAGGATAGCTCCATTTGTACCATATGACCTAGCATTCTTTAACGAAGCACGGTTGGCAGTAGGACCCGTTTTTACCGCTGCCGATGCTTTATAAGTACCGGTCGGGGTATCACCGGCTTTAAATACCGGATTGCGTGACGGATTTGCTGGACCATTTATGCCATATTTACCAGGATTATTGGCAACGTCATCACCACTTTTACCCATGGCAGACCATGGGCCTCCGATAATCTTTCCATTATTGTCTTCAACATGCAGGCTGCCGGGCTTCGATCTGTCAGTTGGCAGGTGGACAACTATCTTAGGCATTGAATGCGATTTTAGGGGCGTAGTAGAAGAATTCTTGGGAGAAATTCGTAAAAAAAAATCATATTGAAAAATTTATTTTGACGGTTGAATTTTTAAATTTAGGAAAACAACAATTGAATTGGATTGATCAACTATTGAAGCAATATATTCCCCACAGCAATGCGAGTTTTTCAAATCATCTATACAGAACCGGAGCATTATTACAAAAGTGGGGCGCAGATCCAGATACTGTTATTGCAGGAAAGTATCATGCTATTTATTCAACATCTTCTTTTGAATTTTCGTTAGTGCCTATTACCAATCGTATCGAAGTTGCGTCACTACTAGGTAATCGTGCTGAATTTCTCATTTGGTGTTACTGTTTTTTAAACTATGATTGGTTCTGGAAGTACTTTGATGAAATTGGGTGCTACAGTGATGCCTATGCGCAGGGCAGTAAGCAGTTCATGATGGTCTTATGTCGGGATATGGGATATGTCATACTTAGTTCGTCAGATATTAAGGCTATAGGAGCCATAATCCTTGCAAACCATATTGAGCAATCTTCACGTATACCACAATACTATCATGATGATGAACTAGTAATAAAACTTTATACGCCTCTAAAATGTTTCTTGCCATTAATTCCTGCCATCCATCGGCTCAAAGCATTTGCTGAAACAGTAACACAGGAGGTAATTATTAGTCTCCACACCCTACTTAACTGGGATCCTTTTTACTTGAACACTAAGGTGCAGAGCGACTATGTTGCATGTTGTGTTGATAATTTACAACAGCTTTTAAGGCAGATTGATCAAACTCCGGCACATGATTATCCTTTGCAGTACCTCTTTGCACAACTACCTCCATTAATGCAAGAACAATGTGCCCTGTCACCCAAAGTGGTCAATATATCAACGTATAAGCCTACATCATTGACCAACAGTGATCACAAGTTAGTTTCCGAGTGGCTTTACAGGCAATCTGCCTCTGTTGGACTGTTGTCGCTAGATCAAGTATGTAGTGGCTTAACTTTGAGTGATGATGGTATAGTACAGGCTGAAAGGCGAATGATATTTCCAACCCCCACACTATTAGGCTCAATAAAATTAAACTTTGACGAGTATTATGACCTGCCGTTGAGCACCACGTCGGAAGAGGATGTCAAGCATGTTGCGGGAGAAGATCGTTTTGAGACGATCAATCGCTTGCAAGTATCGTTTGATGCAATAGCGAAAGTACAGCCAGCAATAGTCGATTTCATCGGGAATAATATTGTTGTACTTGCTATTAGGAAGGGGGCTGGTGCAGGATTCAGTTCATCTTCGTGGCCGAGATATCCGGGGTTAGTTGGATTAGTAAATATTGACCCCGATGTTTCAATAGAAAGGATTTGCAGTGCGCTCATACACGAATGCATCCACAACTTTCTTTATAAAATAGAATTGTATTATCCATTCACGATAGACAATAACAGGTTATTTGGTATCCAAGTAAAATCGCTATGGACAGGTAGAATAATACCAATATCCTCTTATGTACATGCCTGTTGCGTATGGTATGGCTTGTATAATTTTTGGAGAAGATATACACAAATACAACCTTCTAATATTAAGGCCTCACATGAACATGGAAGAGCGGCTAGCGGCTTTAAAACGCCTGCTTATCTTGATACTTTAGACGACATTAAACCTTATATCCGGACCGATGTTTTTAAACTGCTCAAGGGATTCTACTTACACATCCATAAGAGCCAGTAGCAGCTTTCGGAGTAAATACATGCGCAATAATTTCATTAAACGGTCTCCATGCTGCACAGAATTTCAGAGAGTCATTTTTCCCAGATGAGGCTTGAACTGTATGATACCGGGCGTAATTATGCGGAATTCAAACATGGAGCCGTCGGTATCGTCTATTTTTAATTCGCAGGAGGTGAAGTTATAAAATGGGTGATCGGCTCATTTAATGAAGAAATTCTATTGGTTGAATAATACTTCGGTTAGCGCATATTGCTGAGGCACTGCATTACCGCTGCATTGACAAACCGGTTACTGAAAAGCCATCTTCAAAAGTAAAATCCATTACTTCACCAGGCTATCCGCTCCGTAAAAAGTTTTAGGCTATGTCAACAACGTTTGAATATCTGCCGGCAAAGCCTATCAGTTACAGGGGCTGCCTGTTACACTCGATACTCGAATTGAAAAATCTTCTGACAATAGAGGACGATTACGAATTTTAAGGGAATACTGCAGTATTTATTATGATCCCAAAACCTTTCTGCCAACTAGCTATATCAGGGAAGGGATACTTAAATATACACCGGACTTTATCATCCGCCACAGGACAGGTAACGAGGCATACCTGGTAGAAATAAAGCCATCCGGGTTTGATGATACCGCTTACCTGCAAAGCCACCGGATGATTGCAGAAAATTATATCAGGGAGCGGAAACTGGACTGGAAATTTAAGGTGGTGTTCCAGGAAGAAATTATACTTAACCAGCTGCAATGGCAACGGTTTTATGCCATCATAAAGGGCCGCAAAGTGCTTAACCATAAACTTGTGCTGCAGCAACTTGATAACTGTTACAATAAACGCGAAGCAAGATATTTTCGGACAATACCCCGAAGTTCCAATGCCCCCCAACAGGTAAGATTCGTTTGCGGGGGAAAGCAATAAGGGGATCTCATTTCTCCGAGCATGGCTAATATTGAAGGATACATTCTGGTGCCAGACATTCACTCCTTCATCATGCATCCGTTGCGTCGCACACTTGTGCGTCCGACTCTCTATTGACCATTTATAAGGCGCCGGCAGTGGCCGGCAAGGTCGCCTTATGTCGTTTTGCACTTGTTTGAAGAACAAAGGGCAAAAGCGAAAGCAAAGTTAGCGGTTGCCACCCACTGACCAAATCGTTCGGCATAAACGCAAGTAGCCCGCACACTTCTCCATCCTTTATTCCGCGTGCGATTTGGTTTTTTATGCTCTCCCGCGCCGCTGGGGGAATTGCTTTCTTTTTTCCCTTTTTCTTTTCAAACAAAGTTTTTCACACAACAAAAATTAAAAATTATGCAAACAATCGTTGGAAGATTAACCGCAAACGCAAAGGTTAACACACTCGAAGATGAAAGAGAAGTCGTGAATTTCTCGGTAGCGGTCAATGACTTTTACCGTCCGAAGGGAGCAGAGGAAGTAAAGCAAATCACTACCTACTTTAACTGTGCCTACTGGATAAGCAGCAAGGCCGCCGCACGCCTGAAAAAAGGCACACTGGTGGAAGTGTCAGGCCGTATCTATGCCACCGCCTATCTCAACGGCAATGAACCGGCTGCACGCCTGAATGTGCAGGTAAACAATTTTAAAGTGCATGCACAGCCGTCAGCAGGCGAACCGGCTGCCAGCGAGCAGCCATCGCCAACCGAACCACCGGTAGAGCAACAGCCGGTAGACGATTTGCCATTTTGATTCTGTCAAACACCAGCCGCCTGAAAAGGGTCTGGCGGCTGCTTTTATCATTTTCAAAACAACGTCATGAAACAACATCATAAGAACATACAGGAAGGAATGAAAGATGTCTACCAGCGGATTACAGATGAAGTACTCGTGCACCTTGAAAAAGGGGAGGTCATCTGGCGCAAAGGGTGGAGCAGCTTCGGCATGCCAAAGAATATCGCCACCGGCAGGATGTACCAGGGATGGAACATGTTCCTGTTGAATTTTATCACCATGACAAAGTCCTATAAAACACCCTTTTTTATGACCTACAAACAGGCGATGGACATGGGCGGCACCATCCGGAAAGGCCAAAAGGGTTATCCGGTTGTTTGGTGGGCGGCAATTGAAAGCAAAAAGAATAAAGACTGTGATGAATCGGAACAGGAAGAAGGACATGCCGAAAACACTGTACAATACAGGGTGCCGAAACTGCATACTGTTTTTAATATCGACCAGACACAAGGCATAGAATTTCCCAAAGTCGAAGCCTGTATGCACTCTCATAGCTCGAAAATAAATGCCTGCGAAGAAGTGGTGAGTAACATGCCGCAAAGACCCGATATCAGGTTTGGCGGTGACCGTGCCTTTTATCACCCCACAGAGGATTTTATCAAACTTCCTGAAGTGGAACGGTTTTACAGCGATGAAAATTATTACGCTGTACTCTTTCATGAACTGGCGCACAGCACAGGGCATGCAAGCAGGCTGAATCGTAAAGAACTGGTGGAGACAGACGGGTTTGGTGGTGAGAACTACAGCAAGGAAGAACTAACCGCCGAACTCACCGCATCCTTTCTTTGCGGTATCTGTGGCATCGGGCAGGCTACGATTGAAAACTCCGCTGCTTATATCCGCTCATGGCTGGACGAGCTTAAGAAAGATAAACGGTTTATTCTTAAAGCCGCCACACAGGCACAGGCGGCAGCGGATTTTATTCTTGGTGCCAAACAGGCGGTTACACCTGCAGCATTGCATCAGGCGACATTGGCCGCATAATTTTTTACAGACAAACAACAGACAGGTATGAAACAATTAGCAACATTCTATGAGATACAGACAGCTTTTATAAATGGTCATGAAGCATACAAAACGCAAAGACGGATACTTGAAGAAAAGATAGAGCAGGGAAAAGCGCAGCTTGCGCGGTTAAAAGCAAGACATGACGCATTATATCTTAAAAACCCGTCATGGCTGGAAGCGCTGCTACGTCCCCTGCTGGCAATCATAAAACAGCAGATGGCGGGATGGGTTTGTGATGATGAAAAACTTTGCCTCTTGGGATTGGGCTGCTGTGTGCCGGTATTTTTCTTTCGCGAAGGGATGGCGCAGGATGCGGATAACCTGTCCGCTGAAAATTCCGTCTACATTGTTTTCCTTCCGGGTGATTTGGATAAAGGGGAGCTGCTGTATGAAACAGGGGAGCGGACGAACCGCTACACCACCGGCAGCATCGGCGAAATCAACGGCTTTAATAATATCACCAAACCTCTCGAATCCATTGAGGAAGCCGTGCAGTTTCTTCTGTCGCAAATACAAGCACAGTAAATCAATTCAACAACGATAAACTAATTTTTTATGCCAACAAATGTTTTCCGTGGGTTGCACCAGTTATACCCCAACGGCAACTGGATAATCAATATTACTTCAGGCGAGGGAAAAATGAGCGTGTCGGTACTGCCGTTCAGTGACAAGCTGGACGATAAGGCGGTGAAACTGATTCCCCCGATGAACCTTCGCGGGACACCGCAGGAACTCGATGAGAGTTTCTTTAACGCGATACAAAAGCCGGTCGAGAAAACCGTCGCCCTGTTCACCAATCTGGAAGGATACGAAGCAGCGGTGGAGAAGGCAAAGGCGCAGTCAAAAATGGAATCCGACAAAAAAGACAAGGCAAAAAAGGAAACCGGAGACAAAAATGCCAAATACGATGCGCAAATGAAAAAGGTCAGTGAACTCGAGGCACAGAACAAAATCGGAGAGGCCATCGGGCAATTGCCCAAAGCTGACGATTTTCCCGACCATTCGGACGACATAAAAAAGAAATTGGATGAACTGCGCGGCAAGCATGGCACACTTTCCCTTTTTGATGAAAATCAGTAACAATTAAAATCTGCATGTATGTTAGAAACAACCATACTGGACAGGGTATTTCTTTTCAACAATGACGGGCAGGAATTAAAGCTGGCAGACCCTGACAGTAACATCAGCCCCCAGGCGGTATTAAATTTTTATGCCGGTACGTATCCCATTTTAACAACTGCTAAGATAGAGGGGCCGGAAATAAATGACGATGCGGTGGAGTACCGGTTTATTTCCACACTTGGCACAAAAGGGTGAACGATGGTTAAAAGAAAAATGGCAAGGATAATTCCAAAACTGAAAGGAGGTGAAAGATGTATCAGTCCCCATCGCATAGCAACGTATTTGTTGCATCTCGACAGGACAAAAGACCTAAACGAAATAAGAAAAGAGCGGTTAAAGCCGGTTCCGGCTCCCATCCTGCAAATGATTTTCTGAACACCACGTTTTACCCGCTGGTCGCGGACAGCATCCATTTTAAGAAAAGGGTTCAAAGGCAAAGGGATTTTTATTCATCCCTTTGCCACCTTGCACGGCTCTACAGGTTTAAGCCGCTGGATGTTTCGTCGTATGTATATCCTTATGATGTCCTGATGGCCTGCCGTAATGCGGCAGACCAGCTCAAAAGGGTCAGCCCTGACCTGCACCTGTTGATTATTGAGGACGACACACATGCCGCCACCCTTGCCACGGCAAAGGTGTATGACACCGGCAGGACGCTGTACTATATTCCCCTGCAAGCCGTACATGAAATGCTTGCATCAAAACGTAACCGGAAAACAGCCGCACTTTTACTTTCCGTGTTGGCCTACCTGTATCAGGTGGTGGGTATCGAATATTATATGGACAGTTATATCGGCGGTTGTTACGAGAGCCTGCTGGAATGGATAGAGACAAGTGACGGGGATTTTGAGCCGTCCGACTATCACCGGCGCATCAGTGATATTATGACCTCTTTTTATTTTGGCCGGAAAATGAAAAAGCAACTGGCGCACCCTTACACCTTGCAGGCCTTTGAAAGCAGGTTGCTTGCTTTTAAACCGACCAGCCAGACAGAGGAACAGCTTTTAACGGTGGCAGTTGAGGCATTTGACCTTTATCGTGCCTATCCTGCAAGAGGCATTTACGACAGCTTTGTGAGCGGCCTGATTGACCCGCATGAAGAGTACCGGGTGATGCCTGACCAGTACCTCTCCTTTACGTGGGCTGCTGCCGGATGGCTGCTTGAGGACAGTATCGAATACGTCAACGGCGACCTGCAGGAAATGGGTGCGATAGATGAACCCCTTGCACTGCAGTTTTTCGACAAACCGCAGAAAAAGCCGCTGCACGACCTCAGCTTTGAAACGAAACTTTTCCACCTGCTGGAGGAATTAATAGATTATTTAAACACAGTCAGATGAAAAATATAATGCACGATTTTGAAAATATGTACCTGGCCCAAAAAGCCCTTGTGCTGTACAGGCATACCAGCAATGAACACGATATGTATATTGAGGCCTTTGATATGGATGACAGGGGGAGGCCGGTCAGTGCACACCCGCTTTCGATGGAGGAAACAGCCTGTCTCGCTGAATCCCTTGCCGCATCAGCAGAATTAAACACACGGTTCCTGCAATCAAATGGCCTGCTGCCTTATAAAGTCCTGTACATGGACAGCGGCAGGAGAGGGTACGTCCTGTGGTACACGCCGGAGCAAAAAACTGTTCTGTATTTTACGAAGAGCCTCGGCATACCATGTGGCGAAGCGTGGATACCGGCCATGTTGTGGAAAGCGGACAAAGACCACTTAAACGTTTTTGCCGTCAAAGCAAACAGACGGCCGGATGAAATGACGACACTTTACCATGCGCCCTTCTTCAATATCTATGAAGAGGGCAAAGTGTGCATGGGCAATGTCGATATAGAAATGCCAGAGAACTGCTGTTTGCAGGATTTTATCAAAGCATGGGAAGCGTATTTTTTCGACAGTTATTTTTCCCACCTTGTGCAGGGACATGCCTGCGTCAAAATGAATATTGTCCAGTTATGGCAGGAGCAGGTAAGCAGCGGGAAGCATTTTCCTAAGGAGATATTGGTCAAAACAGGTAAGAAACTAAAAGATATTATTGTATGAATCACAAACCGACCGTTCATTTTACGCAAAAATCGCTACTGAATCCTGCCAACCCAATAAGCGTTCATCTTATCGGTGCAGGGGGAACAGGTAGCCAGGTCTTAACCGCGCTGGCTAGAATTAACACCTCGCTGGTGGCACTTGGACATGCGGGATTATTTGTCCGCTTGTTCGATAATGATCTCGTTACCAGTGCCAACCTCGGCAGGCAACTGTTCGCAGCATCAGAAATGGGAATGAATAAGGCGGTGGCACTAATTAACAGGCTGAACCGTTTTTTCGGGACGAACTGGAAAGCCTTTCCATTCGCCTTTGACAGGGATTATATTGACAGGAACCCTGAAATTTACAGCGCCAATCTTACGATAAGCTGCGTAGACACCGTATCTGCAAGATTTGAAATTGCTTATGCATTAAAGTCCCGCAGGAAAAGTAGCCTGCATGTTTATCAGCCCTATTACTGGATGGATTTTGGCAACAGCCGTCACTCGGGGCAGGTCATTCTTTCGACCGTCGGAAATATAGAACAACCCAAATCAAAAAAGTTCCATGCCACCGGCAACCTTCCTTTTATCACCGACGAATTTCCGGCATTGCTTAAAGCTGCCGGTAGTGACAACACACCTAGCTGCTCACTGGCGGAGGCACTGACCAAACAGGATTTGTTTATTAATTCGACACTCGCAAACGCAGGCGCATCACTGCTGTGGCAGATGTTCAGGGAAGGGATGACCGGCAACCGCGGATTCTTTCTGAACCTTAAAGATTTCAGGATGCAGCCACTTGGTATGCCTGCAAAGCTGTTGGATGCGAACGCATCACCAGTATTGCCCTATGCTGCGTAGCAGGCGGATTAAGACGCTCGTTATTCGAATTCTATAGATACTTTGTATAATGATTGGCCTTCCGTAAAGGCCTTGGAAACAGGCTTTTTAAGAGCGTGGGAGCGAACTGCCCTCAAAGGGCAGTTCGCTTGGGGGATGGGTTAATGATAACAAGTGGGGTTGAATATTACGGATCTTTCGCTTAAGGCATAATCAAGCTATACCAATCGTATCCCATAAGAAGTCAGTAACAAATTTTTTTGGGGGCATACCCGGTTCAATGATTTGCAAGGCACCCTCAAAACAATATTTGCGCTGGTGCTCACTGCCGAATTAAAAGATCTCGAACTCAATGGGCTGGTGGAAAGAAAAGTGCTGGCACATCAAAAACCTGTGGTGGTAGATTATATGCCGACTGATTACAGCAAGTCTTTACCGGAAGTCATTGCCGCCCTGGCTGACTGGGGTGCCAAACAAAAGAAGAAGATCAGGGAAAAAGCACTTATTCGACGCCCTATTCTTTAAATTATTTTAGGTTACCAAAAACCCCTAACACAATGCAGGTATGATTTATAGCAATTCGGATAAAATTGTTTGATTGGTGCTTTTCTTGATTTGCTCAAAATTGACGAAAGCCTTTAATCAAGGGTTAAAGGCTTTCGTATGAATCAATAGTCACATTTACGTTTTAACTGACAACCGGCAAAGATCCGCCATCTATGGCATAGATCGTTCCGGTAAGGTAAGCGGCTGAAGGTGAAACCAGGAAGTGGACGAGCTGGGCAACCTCTTCCGGCTCTGCCATCCGGCCCATTGGGATGCCGCCGGTCTGCGCCATCAATTGTTTCATGCCTTCTTCGGGGCTTATGCCGGCGGAGGCCGCATAGTTTTCCAGGAATTTTACCATGGGTGCTGTTTTGGTCGCGCCCGGCGCCACGGTCAAGACGCGCACGCCCTTACCGGCTAGTTCAGTAGCCAAGGCTTTACTATAACTGTTCAGCGCCGCTTTAGAAACGGCGTAAGCTAAATTAAGGTTCCATAATGCTTGTTTCCCGGCGACCGAAGAAATGTGGATGATCACACCACTTTGCTTTTCGATCATCTTTGGCAGCAAGATCCTGTCCAGGCGAATGGCAGAAATGAGGTTCAGGTCTAATTCCTGTTGCCAATGCGCATCGGTCAGCGTACTGTGTCCACCACCAGGAGTAGTCAGCCCGCCAACATTATTGATTAGGATATCAATACCTCCGAAGGTATCTTCAATTTCTCTGGCAAGCCGGGTTGCATCACCGGCATTGGTAACGTCTGCTGCAATAAAATGATGCGCGGTTTCTTGTGGTTTTGTTCTAGCACTGACAATTACCTGCGCTCCTGCTTTGGCCAATTCATCGGCTATCGCTTTGCCAATCCCTTTCGTGCCGCCGGTTACTAATGCTGTTTTACCTTTTAAATCCAGTGTTTCCATGTTTTAAAATAATTATTCTGAAACGATTGTTTCAGAAATGGTAAAAAAAATTTATTTAGACAACTGTTTAATGAAATATTCTGCCATACGCCTGATTTTCACCGGGTCTTTGTGAAGAATATAGCTTTCATACCAACCCGTCCAGGTGCTGTTAAAATAATCAGCAAGCAAAGTGGGGTCCTCATCTGCACGTATCTCACCCTGATCCATTGCCTTGCTGATCAGGTCATGCAGAAATTGGTATGATCGCTGATCGTCTGCCACCAGGATCTGTTTTACACGCTGGTCATTGGTTGCCACCTCAAACGCGCTTTTAACGGCCATACAACTGTCTTCACCATTGATGATAATATTCACCGCTTCGTGGATATAGTCCACCAGGATAGCAAATGGTGACTTTTTGCTTTTCAGGCGTTTTTCCCAATCCAGCTTTCTCAGGTCTGTATAATGCTGCACGCAACGTACAAAAAGTTCCTGCTTATCGCCGATGGTATTGTAAAGGCTGCTGCTGTTGATCTGCATGGCATCGGTCAGGTCACGGAGCGATGCGCCGTTGTACCCTTTCTTCCAAAAAACTTCCATTGCTTTTTGGATCGCAAGTGTTTCGTTGAATTCAATATTTCTCGGCATGTCGGAACAAAGATAGAATAATTTGAAACAATTGTTTCAAATTAATATTTAACTTTTCGGCAACAACAGTCGTTTAGCTACGCCTGTTTTGTTAATTCATTGCCAATGCGCTTTCATTCACTGTGATGAAACCCGAAAAAATTGTAGATGTCGCCATCAGAGGAATGAAAAGAGATCAGGAAGACGTATATCCCGGGTTGTCAAAGCTGATCCGGGTGCTGAGCAGGATCGCTCCTAATTTTTTAATAGGCAGGCAGGCAAAGCGGGCAGAGATTTTTATACCTCGGATTAAAGCGATTGTAGCTGGTACGGCTATGAACATTAACATGAACGAATACGTCTTAGGTTGGAAAAGGATAGCTTTTTTAACCACTCTTTGCTGGTAAGCATTGTCGGCCAGATCGACAGGATGCTGCCTTTTATCCTGGGCGAATCCATCAAAAAAGAGCTGGGGTTTAGCGATACGCAATTAGGTCTGGTCATAGGTCTGGAATTTGCCGTTTGCCACTGCCTGGCAGCACTGCCACTTGCACGTATGTCGGACAGGGCAGAGCAAAAAAGGTATTGGTTACCTGTATAGTGATTTGGAGTATCATGACAGGTCTTGGGGGGATGGCTACAGGCTTCTTCACATTGATGCTGTTACGTTTTGAAGTAGCGCTCGGTGAAGCGGGTGGCATACGGCCTGGCCAGCCTGCGGGTGGGCTACGCTTTCAGCACGCCGGAGATAGCGGCCTACCTGCAAGGCATCAGGCGCCCCTTTATGATCAATACCTTATCCACCGTGGCGGCCATCGCGGCACTAAAGGATAGGGGACACATAGATAAAACAGTAAAGGAGAACTTATATAACAAACGGCGGATGTATCAGCAACTGGATGATAGTAAAATAGCGTATCACCCGACAGAGGCCAATTTTATTTTGATGGATCCCGGGATACCAGCGGGGCAATTCGTAGACCGCATGCTGCAAAGAGGGGTCATGGTACGCAGCGCCGCCGTAATGAAGGCCCCCGGCAAAGTTAGGGTCACCATCGGGGGCAGGGAGGCCAACGATTTTTTTATGGAACTGCTGAAAGATCCCGCCATCCTGCAGGTATAAAGCAACTATTGATTTTTCTTAGGCATGAATAAATAGGAGGGGCCGTTTCTAAGGCCTTTCAAAACAGTTGGATGTCTCCAAAATAATTTATTGAGCGCAATAGGACGCTGTTCCGCCATCACCGTAAGGAATGTAGTTTTCTCATAAAGGCACCCGGTGAAGTTTTTACTTGTGCCGGGTTATTTTACCCGCGCTCCATTGTTGAATAAACGGCATCACCTTCTACTTCCGCTTATGCAATGCTCTTTGCTGTAAAATTTCCTACAAGGAAAAAGTGTGAGGTGCTGCCCATGCCTCATCGTTTATTGCAGAAACTCGATTTGCGATGAGAGCAGATATGTTATTCGGAGTCAGGTTTGCCAGAGATGAAGCGTTAAAGAAGGAGTTACTGGCTGACTATACCTCCTGGAAAACAAGACAGGCAAGGGCCATGCAGGAGAGGGCCGCGGAAATGACTGTTTCCTTCGGAAAGTTATTCGGCCTCACAGAACAACAGATTAATGAAAAACTAAACAATAATAACCCGTTTGAAATAAAGATTCCTGATTTTAGCGAAGTGATCTCCCTGTTATCCGAAAACGGTTGCAGGCACTATTACATCACAGGTTCGGTGCTTGAAATGTGCAGAAAAATAAAGGTGCAGGAGCCCTTCGACCTGGAATGGCTGGCGCCAATTCCGGATGGCAGGCGCCAGCTTAATTTTGGCAACCAGTTTATCCGTTACCAGAAAAACGGCGCACGGATTGTGGCGCATGCCGCCTCTTATGACGAAGACCCACAAACGAAGAATAAAGGCATCAGGTACACTTTCTTCAATATGGACCTGGAGCATAAACAAATCTCCGGTGTGGAACTGGGGGATGATTATAACGATAAAAATATCCTCACCAATTACCTGGACTTTGACACAACAAGCAGGAGGCTGTTTTTCCAATTGGTCAGCTTTATGGAACTTGCTGACGTGCAGGAGGTCCTGGTGGCGCCGGGTGCCAAGCATGGTGTTAAAAAGGCGCCTGATAACCTGCTGAACAATGAGCGTTTTCCAATTACAGTAGTCAATACTTCCTGGAACAAAATTATCAGGAGAGAGGGTTTCAGTGTCGATGGTCACCTAAGAAATCAACGCTGGGGGCCGGGGCTTAGCCGGAGAAGATGGGTCTGGATTGACCCATTTCACAAAAACGGGTATAACCTCAACGCAAGGCGGCTGGAAAATAAAAATGACCGGGGTAAGAAAATGTGAACAGTAGCTTTATATAAAACAAAAGCGGATGGCCAACTGGTGCTACAATATCGTACTATTTGAAGGCGATGAACAAATCCTGCAAAACCTGGAAACGTATTTTACGGCCATGGCGGCGAAGGAAAAAGAGGAAAACCGCGGGCAGCTTCCCGCCTTTGGCAGGCAGGACCAAGGGGGGCATTTCTTTTATACCAGGTATGAACAGGGCGTCCTTTACTACGAAACAAAATGGGCGCCAAATACAACGGTACTAAAAGAAATCGCCGACCATTTCAAGGCAGGATTTATCCAGGATTACTCGGAAATAGACATGCAGGTGTATGGTCAGGTGACCTACAGGGATGGCATGCTTAAAGACATATCTCTTGAAACGGAGGACTTCGATTTGTTTACCTATAACAGGGAGGAAGATAACTGGCTGTTTGAGGGTAATTCGTATGGTTTTGATGAGGAAATACTTGAAATCCTGCTGGACAGGAAAAAAGCAGCACAGGAAAATAAGCCCGCACCACAGCCCGGCCAGCGCATCTTCCCTTCAAAAACAACAACACCGCGCAAACCCAAACCCTGACAAGACATAAATTCCTATAAGGAATAACGGTGAAATGAGCCAGCGTCAATTGAATTAATTGCGGCCACTTAACCAAATTCACCTTGTATGGAATTATATACCGTGGGCGCGCCATTTCCTGACGACCGTTACAAAGGCAGTAAGGACTGCGCAGTGATTTCTTTCCGCGACACCAGCTTTGATTGCATCGTCCTGGTTGACCGGCCATCTCCAACTGAATTTGCCGCATTTTCAGCAGGTCCCTTTAACTATGGGCTGTACCGGGAAGACAACATTCCCTTTTTAACGCTGGAATTTAAAACCATGGGTTTTGATGCCTCTTTCAATATATTGAAAATCGGCAACGAAAACCTGAAGCCGTGGCTCGATAGTGAGCATAATGCCATGAACCTCTTCCTGGTGGAATCGAACAGTTACCAGCTTTTGGCTATACGTAGCATCGGCTTGCATCATGCATTTATGCGGGAATTGAGGGACACCCTTTCCGAGCAGCATAAGCAGTTCAGGGACATGGATGCAGTGGACCGGCAAATAGACCGTATCAACAGCCGTCGCAGCCCGCATGATATGCAGGCCGCAGCCAAAAAATTCCGTATCGGGTAGTAAAGAAGGGGTGGCACTGTCAGCAATAAATAGCCCCTGGCTATGGATAGTAATTATTTTCGTTTTCACAAAATGTTTATTCAGTTTCCGGCGCATTTTGTTTTTAACTGAATACCTATATTCGCCGCTGTTATGGGAAGGATTTTAAAGGGAAGTATTTTTCACCAGCATGAAGGGGGCAAGCGCTGTTCGGTGCAGCTGGAGAATGGTGATTATTGTGTCATAGAACCTTCCGGGGATCTCTTGCCAAATTTCGGGGACGTCATAAGCGGCGAACTTGACTCGCTTGGCCTGGTCACCCTGGAAAACCGGACGACCTCCAGCCAGTTTGAAGTAATAGTGCACCATATTCGATGCTCAAGGGTGGAGGCCCTGCAATACACGACGATGATGTGATCCACCCTTTATTAGTATATTTTGCAAAAGGGCTTTAATCAATATTCTTAAATTTCTCAGTGGCTTAAAGATAAATAAATCGATTGCTTATGGGAGTCGAGTTGCTATCGAAATATATACGAGAATCTGATAAGGCAAGGCAGATTTTGTCGGAAAGGCTGGGTGTTGAGATAACAAGCATGGACTTTCAAGTCGCGCTGGGTTCCTTATTGGGATATGACGAAAGGGAGACCGATAGGGTTTTTGAGCACGGTTTAACGGCGGAGGAAATGCTCCAGTATCTTGTGAATTATGAATTTATTTTCCCCGATGAAATCGCGAACGTAACTTTTGACCACTCAATACTCCCAGAAGGCGTACCTCAGCGTCTTGACGAGGAAATAATAAAGCACAAGGGCGAACTATGGGTAATTTATAAATATGACAAAGATCCCTTCCCTTCAAATCCGCATGCGCATAACAAAGAAACCGGTTACAAATTGCACCTGGGAAATGGAGATCTCTATTCCTATAAAAATGAACCTTTAAAGGAAAAGGTTTCAAAGAAATACCTGATTGCTATCAGGGACAAAGTAAGAAACATAGACTTGCCGCCTTTGACAGTTTGATACAATTCTGAAAGTTTCATTTGTTTCAATACCTTTTATCTCATGATGATTTTAAAAGAAAATGCAGGTAGATCCGGCAGTTTTAAAATAGGGTACAGCAGAGGCCTGCCATCCTCCCAGGCGCCAAAATTGCTGACTAACAAAAAAACAGAGGAGTTTTTTATCACTTCTCTATTTGGGCAGATGTTACTTTATAACCACATTCCTGTTATTGGGATTGAGGTCTGCGAGGATGACAGTGATAAAGGGGCAGATACAATCATCAAAATACTCAATACTGATTCCAAGGAAATTCAGGTCACCAGGTTTACACTGACAGAATATTTGAAAAGGAGGAAAGTGGCGGAAAAGCAAGTGGATAAATTGATTGATGAGGTACTGAGGTTGACGCTGATTCCTTTTCCTGTAAATGTCACGGTCAATTTATATCAACCTGGAAACAATCCTTTCAATACGAAGAAATTAAACGAATTACTGGCAAAGGAAATAGCCGCCGCAATTAATGCCGGTCAAAAAGAGATTAAGCTATCCGATAAATTTTTCAATCATGCTGTCGCAAATGAAAAATTGAAACCCATAACCCCAATGATTACATTGCAAAGCATACCCCAAGGCTTTTATTCAGCATTCCACGGCAGGGACAATATTCATATTGATTTGGATTTCGATAACGTTGGTTTCAACAAGAAAGATATAGAAGAAGAGTGTCTTAATATATTTAACAAGAAGGATGGAGGCAAGGCAAAGACGCTGCTTATTTGGGCTGATACTTTTGAAATCCTTTATGATGCTTCCCCAATCATAGAAGAGTTGAAGAGGCAATTTCAGCATACCACTTTTGACGAAATATTCTTCTTCAGTTTTTATAATAGTTTATCGCTTTATCTCGAATTTAAAATTGAAACCGCCAGGATCAAGTAAAGAATTCCAGACGTTTCCTTAAATTTTTTTGGTAGAATTTCACAATTCCCCATCTTTGCGCATCTGTAAATAACGATGCTGCCAGACTTTCCTCATAAGACATTTTCCGACAAGCGTAACAGCTATGTCTTTCTGATTGTGACCCTCGCCACAGATTCGGCGAACTAATTTCCCTTTACATTTTTGTAATGCTGCAACCTTTGCTTTTACGCCAGGTTATGCAAACGATTACACTCACAATTTTGTTTTCCTAACTGACGGCCAGCACCCCGTAAGGGCGCAAGGCGAGCGCTAATGATAAACCATGCCATATTATTATTCACTCGGAAACCTGCCCCATAAGCGGCACACGCAGTTCCGTAAAACTGATGGTAACCTGTACGCGGAACAGCTTTTTTCCACGCAGGGCTTCTCAGATGATTACTCCCTGCTCTATCACTGTCATCCGCCTACAGTGATAGTCTCATCGGAACAAGACGCTGACCTCGCTCCGGTCCGGGCGGACGACCACCTGCTAAAACACCGCAGCTTTGACGGGTTTGCCATTGCGCCCGCAGACGACTACCTCCAAAACCGTGTGCCTGTTCTTTTCAACGATGACTTGCATATATCCCTTGCGGCACCACGCAGCGGTATGACAGAATATTTTTATAAAAATGCGGACGCCGATGAACTCCTCTTCGTGCACGAAGGAAGCGGCGTTCTGCAAACCATGTACGGCGAAGTCGTTTTTAAATATGGGGACTACCTGGTCATACCACGGGGCACCACTTACCAGTTGTCATTCGATTCAGGAGACAACCGCCTGCTCATTGTTGAATCCTTCAGTCCATTACGCTTTCCACAGCGCTACTTAAGTGGCCGCGGGCAACTGATGGAGCATGCGCCCTTCTGTGAAAGGGATCTTCGACCGCCGGTCGAACTGCGGACCTTCGACAGCAGCGGGGAATACCCAATACGCATCAAAAAGCAACAACGGCTGCACCGGCTTGTGTATGCCTTTCATCCCTTCGACGTGGTGGGCTGGGATGGGTGCTGCTACCCCTTTGCGTTGTCAATCCATGATTTCGAACCGGTCACCGGCAGGGTGCACCAGCCACCACCGGTTCACCAGACTTTTGAGGCGGACGGCTTCGTGGTATGCAGTTTCGTGCCGCGACTGTTCGACTATCACCCGCAGGCTGTTCCTGCACCGTATCATCACAGCAATATCGACTCGGATGAAGTGCTATATTACGTGGGTGGCGATTTTATGAGCCGCAAACACGTCTCCCGTGGGATGATGACACTGCATCCCGCGGGCATCCCCCACGGTCCGCATCCCGGTACAGTGGAAAAAAGCATCGGTCAAAAGGAGACGCACGAACTCGCCGTGATGATAGACAGTTTTCGTCCATTGCAGCTGACAAAACAGGCGTTGGAGATAGAACAACCGGATTATTACAAAAGCTGGAGATAAAACCGCTTCTATTAAAGCACCTTGGTTTAAGTCAATGTCCAAACGACTTGTTACCACCAACGGATTAGGGTTTGTTTGTTTCCCGTGAACGGCGACCGGGTGGTGTCCACTTCCCGGCATTTTATAAAAAACTCATTCACTAAAAGAATACATCCATGTACAACATAAAGAATTTCATAAAGAGGGTTGTGTTGCTCTGTTTTCTACCAATAGCCGGGCGGGTACTTGCCCGCACCGGCTTCTTTTTACTATTGTTGTTTCCGCAGTCCCTGCATAGCCAAAGCCATCACTGGCGACAGGGCAGTTCCGGTGGTTATGGTTACCGTTATGTGCAGGGCGATCCCATGAAGGCCCGTTTTTATACCTTGGCCAACGGTTTGACCGTCATCCTGAGCGTAAACAAAAAGGAACCCAGGATAAAGGCACTTATCGGCATCCGCGCCGGCAGCAACGAGGATCCCGCCGACCATACCGGGCTTGCGCACTATCTCGAACACCTGCTGTTCAAGGGCACGGACAAATATGGTTCCCTTGATTGGCAGAAAGAAAAACCACTTTTAGAAGACATCACCGCCCTTTACGAAAATTATAACCACACAACAGATGCGGCACAGCGCAGCACCATCTATCATACGATAGACAGCGTGTCGGGCACCGCTGCGAAATATGCCATTGCCAATGAATACGATAAAATGATGGGCTCCATCGGCGCCCAGGGCACCAACGCACACACCTCATCGGAAGAAACCGTTTACGAGGAAGACATACCTGCGGGTGCACTGGATAAATTCCTGGCCATACAGGCTGAACGGTTCCGGGCACCCGTCTTCAGGCTGTTCCACACGGAGCTGGAGGCTGTTTACGAAGAAAAGAACCGGGGCCTCGATAATGACGGGCGCAGGGTATATGAAGCGATGCTGGCCGCACTGTTCCCGACCCACCATTATGGGACGCAGACCACCATCGGGACAGTGGAGCACCTGAAAAACCCCAGCCTCACCGCCATCCGGGATTTCTACGACAGGTACTATGTACCGGGTAACATGGCCATAATTTTGGTGGGTGACCTCGATCCCGATGCGGTCATCAGAAAAATCAATGCCGCTTTTTCCGGTATGCAACCCCGTTCCTTCGGGGAATACAAAGGTCCCGTCGAGGCCCCGCTGAACAGTCCAATCGTCAGGGAGATCACCGGCCCGGACGCGGAGAACATGACCATCGCTTACCGGGTGCCGGGTGCGCTGCAAACAAGGGATGCCGTATTGCTGATGGTGCTGTCAGAAGTGCTTTCCAATGGTAAAGCGGGGCTGCTTGACCTGCACCTGAACAAGCAACAAAGGCTGCTCGGTTCCTCGGCAGGCGTGAACTACCTGAAAGACTATAGCATCTTCCTGCTCACAGGGCGGGCCAAACCCGGTCAGTCCCTGGCAGAGGTAAAGGATCTGCTGCTGGGCGAGCTGGAAAAGGTGAAGGCCGGCCAATTCGACGCGTCCCTCCTTAAAGCCATCGTGGCCAATTTTAAGCTGGCCGACCTGCAGGGCCTCGACAACAACAATAACCGCGCAGTGAGCCTTATGGACGGGTTTATCAAACACCGGGGCAACGGCTGGGACAAGGATGTGGCTTTTACCGACGACATGGGCAAAGTGACAAAAGAGGCGCTGATGGCGTTTGCCAAAGAATACCTGGCGGATAATTACGTGGTGGTCTTCAAGAAAACGGGGGCCGCCGGAAGCACTCCAAAAGTGGTGAAACCTCCTATTACTCCGGTGGAGACCAACAGTAACCGGCAGTCGAAATTTGTCGCCGAAATGCAGGCCTTTCCCTCCACTCCTGTAAAGCCGCAATGGCTCGACTATGACAGGGACGTCCAAAAGGGCAAAATCGGCCAATGGGATCTCTTATACGTAAAGAATAAAGACAACAGCCTGTTCCGGCTCTACTACCGTTTTGAAATGGGATCCTGGAACAACAGGCTCTTACCTTTGGCTGCTGCCTATTTACAATTTCTGGGCACTGACCGATACAATACTGAACAGGTCAGCAGGGCCTTTTATGATATCGCCTGTAATTTCACCATAACACCCGGCAACGAAGTAACCACCATCACGATCACCGGGCTGCAGGAGAATTTTGACAAAGCCGTGCGGCTCTTCGAGCATTTGCTGCGCAACTGTCAGCCCGATGAAGCAGCACTTACCGCCTATAAGGCCAGGCTTGACAAGGCCAGGGCAGACAGCAAGCTGAATAAGACCAATATCCTGCGGGGTTTGACCCAATACGCCATGTACGGGGCGCATAACCCTTATAACTACCAGTTGACTTCCGCTGAACTGAGCAGCCTGATGTCCCGGCAACTCACAGAACTGCTCCATAGCCTATTATCCTTCAAACATACCATTATCTATTATGGTCCGGCTAAGATGGACGTGGTGAAAGCAGCCATCCGGCAGTGGCACCCTGCGCCTGCCGGTTTCCTGCCTGTTCCGGCGCCCGTTAAATTTGAAAGGGTGGCCCAACCGGCTCCCACGGTGCTCTTCACTCATTATGATATGCTACAGGCGGAGGTGCAATGGGTGCACAATGGCAGCAAATTTGACACGTCCCTTGCCGCGACAGTCGACGTGTTCAACAACTATTTTGGCGGCGGTATGGGCTCGGTCGTCTTCCAGCAGATCCGGGAGTCAAAGGCACTGGCCTATTCGACATACGCCTTTTATGCGCAGCCCGGCAAAAAGGAGGACCCTTATACGGCGATGGCCTATGTGGGCAGCCAGGCGGATAAAATGAAGGAGGCCATCGATGGCATGCAGGGGCTGCTTAAGGACCTGCCGGAATCGGAAAAGGCTTTTGAAACAGCTAAACAAAGCTTAAAGCAGGACATCGAAACGGAGCGTGTAACCGGTGACGGTATTGTCTTTAACTACCTTGCCGCCCGGCGGCTTGGTTACCGGGATGATTACCGCAAAAAGGTCTATGGCAAAATAGACGGGATACGTTTCAGCGATATTCAACGTCTCCACCAGGAGGCCATGAAGGATAAAGCATATACCCTCTGTGTCCTGGCATCGGGCCAAAAGGTACCCGCTGATGATCTGAACAAGTATGGTGAGGTGAAGCAGCTTACGCTGGAAGAGATTTTCGGGTACTGATTTCTGCTGTTGTGAAAAGATAATTCAAATGGTACCCCTGCTTATCTGAAGCAGTTTTCTGACAAGGCCCCACCTGTTTCCACAGGTGGGTATTTTAAGGACCGGCTCAGAAAATGGAAAGTTATTACCATCACAATATATTATTACCAGGATGCAAGCATTTAACTGGAACAAAGAAGGTTTTCTGCAATCTTTTATTGGGAGGGAAGGGCCGGAAAAGGCCGTCCCAAAAGTTAGCTTCGGGGCCTGTTTCCACAGGCCTCTTGTTTTATAAACCTGTGTGGTGAAAACATTGTCAACTTTTGTAAAATGTTTTTAAAATTCCTTACTTTACCAATCCTGTGAAATGAATGCGTGCATCCGGGTAAATAAAATAAATTGCTTTAGGCAACCACCCTAATATCTTCATCATGCAAACAGAATTGCTGAAACATAAATTTTCAGGTAATATAAAATCCTTGAGTGTTGATAAAGATGAATTGAAGCAACTGTTTAAAGAATTGCAGGAATGTTCCACGGAAGCATGCGAATTTGAAATTAGCGAAGTGTATAAATTTGAAAATGACCCGGCACAGCAGTCTGTGATGATCGAAAATCTAAGGGCCTGTGCCCAGTTGCGCCTTACGATCGTTGGCGATGACGGAAGAGAAATATTTGGAACGGCTGATGTTTTATTCAATGCTCCTTCCTTCCCTGAAAAGGTGAAGCTGATCTACACAGCAAGTGATACACCCTACCAGTCTGACTACAAGTACTTTGTAAAAAATTATTTCCGGTTAATGCTTGATTTCAGCAAGCCTAATGTAGTAGATTTTTCGTTTTTGCCGGGTGACAGGACACTAAATAATTCCAATTATGAAATCAATGGGACCAATAAAGCCTGGTCGAATTCCGTTTTTCTGATACTGGATCGTTTCATAAAAGGGAAGCCATCGAAATTGCCATTCGTTCATAAGAACACTGTTTATGACCTTATTGTTTGGTTTTTCGCATTGCCCGCAGGGCTTTATTACGTGATGGGAGTATATGCCTGGATCGGTAAGCTTACAACCAGTACCTATATTAAAGGGCTCACCGTTACTTATTTTTTTATTGCAATTTTAATGCTGGCCCGGATTTTCTTCCATTACCTAAGATGGGTTTATCCTATGGTAGAGTACCGTTCAAAAAATCATTCCTATCTAAAACACCAGGCTGCGATTTATTCCATCATTATCTCGACAATAGGCAAGATACTGTATGATATTTTTATGTAGGGAATTCCGGATACCCGCTGGCAGTATCTTATGGCATCCTGGTTGCGTCGCAATCACTTTAACACCTGTGCCTGTGGTGTCTTTCGATTGCAAATCAAGGTATTTGATTGGTTTATTCCGACCGGAATGTTGCAATGCTTGAGAGACTTAAAAAGTCTTTCACCCAGTTTAGGAACAACGCTTCAAATTCTTCATAGCTTTCAAGAACAGCAATGGTGTTTAGAAAGGAGGGAATGTCATGGTTGACAATAAATGCCATGCTGGCTTTGATGATTGCCATTTTGTTTTCACTCTTTAAGGTTTTTGCTCCAAGAAACGTTTTGGCTCTGGCGGCTTTGAGCAAAATGAAATCAATTCCTTCGTCAAAAGCTTCCGCTTTTATCTTGCCCGTTTCGGTTTTTAATGTAAACAAACTGGTATCAATGTCCGGTGCATTGCTGAGCATGTGGGCCAGGACCACAGCGGAGACCTCTCCTGTAGGCCTGTTTTTATCCATACAGGCGCCCGCGTCTATGCAACAGCTCTCAGGGTGATGTTTGACAAAGGATATCCGGTTGATGGCGTCAAGCTCCATATCGTTTTCCAGCATGAATTCAAGACATATATTACCATTACGGGCGTATTCTTTGCCCTTGTATCTCAGCGGGCCATCGTCGGATCGTGGATCATAAGGCGGTAAGTCCGGATGCTCCTTTGTCGTTACCAGGATTCTGCACGCCGGCGTCTGGTAAGGAATCGTTTCAACCCAATACAATTTTTGGCGTTTTATAATCTTTTTGAAGTCAACTTCAAAGGAGACATTCCCATAACGGTAACCACGGTACCAGGTATTTGGAGACAACCAGGTGACCAGTATTCTGCTCTTGTTTAACTTGCTTTCATCATTGATCAATCCTGCCTTTATCCTCTTGTCTTCAAAAATCCGGAACGCGGTCCTGATATGCGCCACATGTTGCAATGTATTAAGGTCGGTCTGATTATCCCCGGTTATTTTATATTTTTCCCAGCGGGGCCGAAGTTTAGGCATCAGCAATAAATTTGGTGGAAAAAAGGGACGCAGGCATTACAAACCCAATTTGTTTGTTATCAGTGCCAGTAGTTCTTTGGAAGTAACCGGATCAGTCCGTAATGCCTCGCTATTAAAGGGAATGTCAGCAAATTTTTGATAGAACCCGGTGGCCCTTCCAAGATGCTCCCGGATATTTTCAATTGCCTGGTCTTTATTGACGGGAATATATTTTCCCCCTTCATATATCGTCGTCACACCGGCATCCCAGCTACCAAAAAGGGCATGGTCGGGATCGGATTGTTCTTTTTGTTTTGCCTGCCTTTTCATGAGATTTTCATAAACTGTTTCCGCTGTTACATCAATATGGATTACATACGGTTTCAGGGCATGATACACTTTTTCCCAGGATGGCCTGATTAACAAAAAGGGGCCGGCAGCAATCAGCCGTGGGCGGTCAGCAGGCCTGAGTTGTTGTTGTAGAAAAAGCTCTTCCTGTGCCTCGATATATTTTATTGCCTGGTCTCTTCCCATTTTTAAAAAGAGATCATAGATATGCGCGTGGCCCTGCGTTTTTGAAATTTCAGCGTCAGAGTCAATGGTTACAATTTTATCTCCGAACGCTTCTTTTATTTTGCTACAATAGTAGGATTTTCCCGCAGTGGAGAAACCTGCAAGGATCACGATTGGTTTCATGTCTTTTGGGTATTATGAGTTGAGTACATGCTCATCAAGATACGATATTTTGCTATAGCAGATACATATTGTGGTAGCCAGAGACTTTATCGAAATGGTAATGTTAGTTCCAATCTCCATTGCAACTCCCGGCACCGCAATCACCGGCTCACATGCAACCCTGCGTCTCCGCGCCCATGATAAAAGTATCGTTGCTTTACCTGCCTGCCCGAACTGATGTCGACCGGGTGGTCGTAGAACCAGTAGTGATGGACAGATTGAAAGGAAGTATTAGTATTGGCCGGTTCCAGGTTATCATTCAGAAAGAGCAACCCTTTGACACCCGCATCCAGTTTAACGAAGAGCCGCTGATCAATGGTTTGCGGCAGATGCAGGTTGGCGTTTGCTTCAAACTTTAGAACGCCCATGTACTCGTAAGCGGTGGCAACCGTGATGCCTGTATTGATGTCGGGTCTGCCTTCTATGTCCAGCAACAAGTCGCTATTGCGGAACTGGCCCACGAGGATAAGGTCTGCTACGGATTCAGCACGGTCATGGGTTAGTTCCGGCGCAAGCTCGAGGAACTTCCGGTGGCCCTCGCTGAAATGCGTGAATGATTCGATTAACCTTACAGAATGACCCACCTGGAAGTTCTGGTGCAGCTGGTGGTGGTGACTGACAAGGTGGTAGCGTTCTATGTGTTCGGCAGGTACCAGCTCCCTTGTGTGATTGGCAACCGCGATTTCACCTGTTGACAGCTGTATACAAAGACTGTCATAGGTGTGCCTGAAAATGGGTGATACCTGGCACTTCTGCAGGATCTCCGGTATATCCTCCGGGGGAAAAGTGACGGGCTCCTGTCCTGTCAATTTTAATTCAATGGAGATAAGGATGTCCGTGATAGGTTTGAAATATCGGACCTCCACCATCGTCTGCCCGGCGCCGGCTTCATTTTCCGGTAACTGGCACCAGTTGCTTGCCTCCATGGCTGAATTGAAACATAACAGGTTTTCCGTGGTGAGCGGACGGTCTGTACCGGGATAACCTACCCAGCGGAAACCAGTTGTCATTTTTTCCTTCAAAAAATCCTTGGTCCTCCCAAGCGTTTCGAGTTCGAGTTGCATAAGTATCATTTTGCAACAAAACTGTCGATGGATGAAGGGTGTTTTTCACGGGTTTTCATAGTAGGTATTAAACCTTAGGGCGCAACTGGGGCTTTTTCCCCGGATGCGCTGATAAGCGAAACCGCTTCATTGAAAGACTTTGCATATTCATCGGGTGAGGAACTTTTTAGTTTCCCATCAACTGCCAGCTGAGTTGTTTCACTTAGCTCATATTCAATAATTCCATAACGCTCCAATACAGATTCGAGAGGCTGCTTACCCCATGCATCCTCCGCTTCCCCGTCCGGGTGAAGCACCACGCTATGACTAAAGCCTGTTTTGGAACCGGCAAACATATCCGAATATTTTTTGGCGATAATGGCGACTGCAGGTAGCCCGGTGACCTCCTGCATCGCCGACGCAAACACGGCGCACCTGCCAAAAGAAAACAACGCGGCTTTATGCGCAGGGATATGGGCATTGACTCTTTTCGGGATTTTTTCTAAAAAGGAAGTGTTGGCAAGAATCGCATTTTGCGCTTTGGCGATTTTGGACTGATCCGGCTTAACCCTTAAAGGGAGGGTAAAAAGTTTTTCTTCACTATAGTACCGGGTAAGCACACCTCCCTGCCGGCCCGGCACCCTCTTTTGAAGGATAGGAGTGATCACATACTCGGCAAAAGGCCGGATCCCCTTTTTACCATGCAGAAAATCGTATATCACGTTGCCATCGGTACCAACATAGACCCTTAATGATTTCATATCAGATAAGGGCGCATTTTGTGCAGGTGTCCACCAGTCTACATGCAGCAACCAGCCCGTCAGCCGGGCGAGCGCAATGGCAAAGTTCACACCATCCGAACCTTCCCAGTCCCTGAGCAAATCGTCCGGAAATCCCCCTTTTTTCTTTTTCGGTTTCATGAAAATGGCCGTTTATTTTTAAGTATTGATTTGATGGAATAGTCTGTCTTGTCCTTTAGTAACTGCAGGTTTTTTAATCTCGTTTTAGCCATTTCTTTAGATACCATAAACCGGTCCTCAATTATTTTCAGCAGGCTAAAAACGGTAATTTTGTTTTGTGGCTGTTCATCCAGTACCAGGAAGTTTTTATAAATACGCTGATCCCGGAAAAAGCGTTTAACGGTCTCCAGTAGAGGGGGGAGGGGGAGGAGCACCTTCGCGGCAAACATATTGGCCTGTATTTCCAGGCGTGTCTCCATCTGGCTGGTTACATTGCCATGAAAAAAAATAGATGCCTCCGAGTCACTATGGTACCTGAAGTATTGCATAAGCAATGCGGAATGCAGGACGAGGTGACCTGCTTCATGAGCAACCGTAAAGCGGCGCCTGTTTTCATCACCAGCCAGGTCACGCGAGATAAAGATCTTCAGCGGATCGTAGACTATTTTGCCTAATGTCTTACCCTGGTGGTCGTCTCCAGGTACAGCATTTAGATCAAAATCAACATCATAAAGAATAGAAAGATGCTCACAAAATCTGTCTATGTCCAGACGCCCGGAAGGATAACAGTAAGGAGGGACAATCCTTTCCACAATTGCGTTCATTTCATCCTCGGCAAGATAGGGGATAGTAAGGTCTTTTCTTTCATACTTATCAATAATGCCTAATGCCAGTAGCGCCTCCGGCAGGCTTTCAAATCCGTCATCGCCGACAAAGGAAAAAAATCCTTTGGCTATGTCGGTAAACGACTGCAGCTGGCCTTCAATTTCAGTGAATTTGCCTATATACTGCGTGTTATCTTTCCTGCTGTTAAACCAGGTCAGTTCCTTTTGTTCATTCACCCTGGCAAGGGCTATACCCGTCGACCTGGCTATATTGAAACAGCCCTTTGCAAATGTGGAATTGGCGATCATGATGGCCTTGGTATTATGCTCCCCAACCTGCCGGACCTTGGATTCAAATTCCTCTATGTCGTTAACAGGGACAGCGGATGTGTAATCCTTGCACTCAATGAGAATCAACAGGGAATATTGCGCTGACCCCGGCATATAACTCTCAATAGCGATATCAAAAATTATGTCTGACCCACGGAGCCGGGAGTGGTACGATTTCTTTTTGTAGATCTTGCAGCGTCTGCCTGCTACAAAAAACTGGTCGGTTTGAAGCATATGCTCCAGGATACCAAAAACCTTATCTTCAAAAGCATCTCCTTTCTGCGTAGAAGTCAATGTGTTCATAAGATTGAGAATCTGTCTGCCGTAGTTCGAACTAACCAGCAATATAATTTAAAATTAATAATTTGCAGGCTGCGTCCATTCACATGATGTCCCAATATCATATGATACTGAATCGTATTATAAACGCGGCTAGTTCCCGCAAAAAAATAATTTGTTTAGTAATAAAATACTAATTATTTTAGTATTGCAAATATTATTGTTACCCAAATTTTTTGCGATGAAAGAGGCTACAGCTCATTTTGATATTAACTTTAGTGGCAGGGTGCTCAAAGTAAAAGAGGTGAAGATGGGAAAGGACAAATTATATGTTGTGTCCGGTGAAGGTATGCAACCTTTAGGTCTTACTGTTGCAAGGGCACATGGGGGAGGCGAGTTCTGGACATCCATGCCGGAAGGGCGGCAGCAGGAGGCGGAAGACATTGGTCCGCTGATAGACGAATATTTAAAAAACACCAACAATCACACTTCATGTGTTACTTCAACGGCGTCAAAGTCAGTGACAAAGCTGAGCTTATTCGATTAAAACAGATAGAAAAGTTTATTGCGCAAAACAGGGACATTCTTAATTGCAGCTTAAACGAGGGGCCACTTTACAACCAGCCTTATCCGGTTATTAAAGCGAACGAGGAAGGAACTATTGATATTGTAAGAATGGAATGGGGACTCATCCCAAACCAAAACAAATGGCCGTTCCTGCGCACGAGGGAGCAGGTAACCAAATGGCGCATGGGCTATACTGACGAGAAAGGTTATAATCGGCCAATTACGACCCTGAATGCCGTTGCCGATACATTGTTCATAAATGAGAAAGGAAAAGTTTCCATGTACGCTGACGCCGCGCAAAATGGCCGTTGCCTCGTGCCATCCACCGGTTTTTGGGAATGGCGGCACTTCAAGCAAATAGGTAAAAGCGGTAAAGACTTGAAGACACCTATCGCATTCCCTTATCATGTGGTTGTCAAGGGAAAAATTGATGAGCCATACTATCTGGCCGGCATTTACAATGAATGGACAGATGAAACCACCGGTGAGGTGTTCGAAACATTCTCTATCCCGACAACCGGTGGCAATGAGCTGATGAATTGGGTGCACAACAAGAAAAGGAGGATGCCGACGATCCTGACCGAAGACGAAGCTTTTGAATGGTTATATGGAAAGCTCGGTAAGGATGATATTATCGATCTGGCAAGGAGACAGTTCCCGGCAGGCCAGATGGACGCATGGGCGGTGGACAAGAAGTTTAAGGAGGTGCCTGATCCGCGGGCAAAGGCTAACTATGACTTTTTGCCCGAGATAGGGGATGACAGGCCGTTAACCTATGAAGAAGTGCAGATGCTTGAGTCTGGGCCAGGACAGGGAACCCTGTTTTAGCAGTGTTTTTGAATGTTCGAAATTCAAAGTAACCATCGCTTCAGGGCTGATTTTTAAATATTTTGTATTACTAATTTGCGTGTAGTGTTTATTAGTGGTAAAACAAAACTTGATCCCGCCTTATCATCTCAACCAGACATAATGACCCAATCACCAAATTCGCCAGCTAATACTACCAATAAAACCCTTTCCGCCGAGGAATTAAGAGCTTTATTGCGAAACCCTCCCAAGGAATTTATCAAGGAATCGTACGGGGAAACTAGCATTGTTATAGACGATTGCACCTTTGAAGATGAACATCTTATATTAGATGATAGTGTTACGGTTAATTTACCGCTCACATTTCAAGGCTGCACCTTTAGAACTGACAAATTGTTTTTCATTAGTGGATTGACCTGCAATGAATCCCTGACTTTTGACAGTTGTACAATTTCAGATACTATTTACTTTCACAGGGGAACTTTTAAAAAACAAGTCCTGTTGAAGTATGTGCATGTTAAATCTATTCATTTATCTGACTGTACATTTGGAAAGGTGAGCATTTCCGGCTATGACATTAACGAAGTATGGGTTTCAGGAGCGAAATTTGAGAGTTTGCATATAGGAGAATATCTAAGTGGTGATAACATAAGCAAGTTGACAATCTTTTCGAAGGAAGATGATACGGGTGATGTTTATATTAAGGAACAGAGCTTTGATAAGATGTTCTTAAGTGGCACAAACAAAAGGAGAAAATTCAGTTTCGCAAATATAAAATGTAACACAGTTTCCATAACAGATTTCAAAAATGAAGGTTCATTAAACTTTTACGGTATTGAGCCGAAAGACATAAATAGTGATAAAAGGTACTTTCAAATAATTGATAGTAATTTAGATAAAGCCGAATTTTACAGGGCAAATTTTTCTCAGTATAAAGAGGTGATAATAATCGACAGCTTCATTACAGACAGCCTTTTTATTGGTTGCAACTGGAATAATAATGTAAGAGCATTGTATGGCCCTGGATATGATATATTTGAAGACTCTCTAAAGACGGGCCGCAAAACGACTCCGAGGGAAATAGTTGCCATCAAGGAGGCTTACAGGCAACTAAAAATCTCCATGTCAAAACACAGCGACAAAATACAGGAACAAAAATTCTATTCAGAAGAACTGACCTTTCACTATAAAACATTGTCATGGGGAAAGCCATGGAAAAATAAATTTTGGGACAAAATGATTTTACTTTTGAGTAAAGTATTTAGTGACTATGGACAGAGTTTTATAAAGCCGTTTTCGGGGCTATTAATAGGTCATCTTATTCTTTTTTTAATTGCGCTATTATTTAATGGGTTTGAACCCTTGCATATTTCACTTAACGAGCCTACAGCTGAAGGTTTTCGAGAGGCTTTTGAAAAATTCTTTATATATATAAATCCACTAAGGAGACTGGAAACATCCCTTTTTGGTTATTTAATCCTATTAGATTTGGTAATGAGGATCTGGTCGTCTTATATGATATACAATCTTATCAGAGCATCCAGGCGGTTTATTTCATGATGGGGAAAAAGGACCTGCACTAACATTGCATCGCAATGTGGTATTGCGCAGCCGATTGCTCCAAGGTCCATCCATGCTATTGCAACATTTGTTGCTGCGGTGCTATTTGTCAATAGGTAATCTCGAACGTCTGATTGCTTTCCTGTCTTTCCATTTTATGTATGACCAATAGAATGGAGGTCGATAATGCTTATACATTTTCAACCAGTCCAAACGATAACCTATTGATAAAGACCACCATCTTTTGTGGTAATATTTTTCTACGTTTATTAGTCTCTGAATTTGCTCTAACTCTTTTAGATCAACAGTTTTTTTGTACTCTGGATCAGTGCGTAAAAAACTATCCACTATGATCAATTCACTTGTCTCAATGTCAAGTTCACTTTGAACCAATTGAAAATACATTACAAGGATAAGCAGTAAAATAATGAGGACTGTCACGAGAAGTTCATGCGAGCCTAATGTTGGAAGAAAATATTTGTGGGTGATAATGTAGTTACCAATAGACCAAAGCAAGAGAAAGTTTAAGAAATTTAACGTTCCAAATTTTTTCTGTCTCTTTTCTTCCTGCCATTTTATTTGTTCAAAGGGCAAATTGGTATTTGAAGTTTTTGCTAATGATAGGAGGTGCGTTACTTTAAGTCGTAACTCATAAAGGCTTTGAACTTGAGGGAAATACTTCCAAATTTGCTCTATATAGTAAGGGTTGTGAATCATTGTTGTCGAACTATATCTAATTGGAACTAACGAGCCTAAAAAGCTTGAAATCCTATTTATGGAATATGCAATTAGGATTAGCAACAGAATAGCAAGAATCGGGACAATACTTGTAAAGTAGAGGCTGTCAATAAATGCTTTTATTTCAGCGACTTTCAAAGATTTTAAATATGTCGTAAGTAAGGTATTTAACTTTTGAATAATAATTCCAGAAGTTACGTAACTAGCCACTATTAAGGCTATTGTAAGTTTGACAAAAGGTGGTATTAAAAACTCGACTGTTTCAACCACAGCATTTTTTATTTCTGTTACTACCATAGGTGATGTTAGTTCTGGTTAATTTGCATTGAAGGCAGCGTTCAGGGCTTTATACAATTTGGAAACAAGCATTTCTCCTGCCGATAACCCCCTGCTGATTGAAAATATATTGTTGAAGTTCTGTACAATGGCTGATGCTTATTCGTCTGCTGGAACTGAAAATGGGGTTTGCAATTAGATGATGCTAAAATGTCAAGTCCAAATTGCATAAACCAATGTTGTACATAGCCTTGTCACACTTTTTTCAAAAATTCTTTTAAGTCATTTTGAAACTGTTCGTCGGGTATATTAAATTCATCAGCTTTTAATTTCAATTTTCGAATAGTGTTTATAAGTCGAATTGTTTCAGCACTTGGAACATTCATCTCTTCAAATGTTACTAATTCCGGCCATCTTGCATTACCAAAAATATCTTCTTCTATTTCTTTAATTATGTTCATTGTTATTTTTTCGATTCCTAATTCCTTTTTGAAAGCTTTAGAAAATAAAACAAATAAGTAGCTACCGTAAAAATGGTTGAAAAGATTATAGTACTTGTGGAAATTTTGCACGTTAAAAAGATGGTGGTGTGGGTTTTCTTTTTTACTCCACCCACTTCTTAGTAAATTATGTGGACTGAAATGTACCATGTCAGAAGTAGCACTGTACAGATACTCATATAATTCAACAAGTGCAGCGTCTGTTGCCATGTGAGAAACAGATGGTAAAATTTTGTCTTTTTTCAGCCCAATTTTGCTCCATTCGGCTTTTACGGTGTTCAAATGTTCTTCTTGAACTTTCTTTAAGTTGTTCATTTCATAAACAATTTGTTGTTTATGGTTTTTCTTGAAAAATTGTTTCTGGACTGAAACTATCTCTGTCAGTTGATATATCGAATAGGAGTATAGCAATTTATCTTTATCAAGTGCTGAATGACTTTTTAAAAATTTCAGCATAATAAAATCTTCGCAAATACCTCTTAAGCTTGGTGTATAGAAGAACGAAGTCTTAGGATTATAATTATTGACAGTAAAATTGAACTGAAAGCATTTTGAATAGGCGGCAACTATGTGGCATTGATATACATTGTCAGGAGCGAAATCTGCATAAAATGACTTCTTAAGTAATTTTTTAAGCTTAGAATAATGTTGATATAAATGAGACTTTGCCATAAGGTTACATACAACAATTAATATGTGCAGATGTAAAATAGAAGATATCCAAAAGTACTGTATCAATGCCCAATGCTTATGAATGTTTATGATTTTCATGTTTGAAAGGGGCTTGCACAAATCCGATTTTAATGCCTTGTCTTTTGACTCATCGTTCTGGGGTTAAGAGCTTGTCGTGCCTTAAAGTTAATACTTTTCGCGATTTTTCAAATATCCTTTGCCCTCATCGCCGAAATGCCCCTTAATGCTATCGATTGCCTGGCAAAGACGGATTTTCTCCTGGGTATTCTCAAAAAGCCGGACCTGATAGCTGCCCTGCACCAAATTTGAAAAGCGAACACTAGCAGGCGGATTAGCATTCGCAGCTCAAAAGCTTGTCAAAGAGCTCACGGACTGTTTGTTCAAAATAGACCAGCACTTTTGAATCAACAACAAATGCCTCCGTGCACGTCACCGAAGCTACGCTCAGTCGGCTCCCAAAACCGTCCCTGCACTCGCGATTATTATTGATGCCCGCCGCCTCTAACCATTCTTCGCCTCAAAGGATTTACCTCGTCCCCTTAATCCCCCTTGCCCGCATGATCAACTGTTCCCCAAACTGCGTTTTAATACTGTCTATCGACTGGTACAGCTTGATCATCTCCTGCGTATCCTCAAACAGGTTTATCTGGTAATTTCCCGGCACAAGATTGGTAAAGCGTATGCCCAAAAGACGAACCAGCATGCGCCGTTCAAAAAGTTTGTCAAACAGTTCCTTCGCCGTCTTTAACAGCAGGTGATCCTGCGCGGTATAACGAATCGTCTTTTGCCTGGTGACCGTGTCGAAATTGGAATATCTTAGTTTTACCGTAACACAGCCGGTAAGTTTGTTCTGCGAGCGGAGCTGATAGGCTATCTGTTCCGTCATGCGTACCAGGGCGCTGTGAAGGAACTCGATATTCACCGTATCTTTATCGAAGGTACGCTCCGTGGAAATACTCTTCTGTTCATGGAAGGGTTCGACCGGGGATTCGTCGATGCCGTTGGCCTTGCGCCAGAGATCCGTGCCGCTTTTACCCAGCAGATTTTGCAACGCTTCCACCGGCAGGCTGCCAAGGGTCCGGACGGTCTCAATGCCCATTTTGAACAAGAGGAGCGCTGTTTCTTTCCCAACACCGGGCAGCTTCACGATGCTTAACGGGCTGAGGAACTGTTTTTCTTCGCCATTGGCGACGTACATTTTTGCCGTCGGTTTGCCTTCATTGGTCGCCACTTTCGAAACCAGCTTGTTGCCTGCCAGGGCAAACGAAATCGGCAGGCCGGTTTCGCGAGTGACCCGCTGCTGGAGCTCATGGGTATATTGCAGTGAACCAAAGTAACGGTCCATGCCCGTCAGGTCAATATAAAATTCATCGATGGAGGATTTTTCAAAGACAGGAACGCTGCCTGCTATTACGTCCGTCACCAGGTGGGAATACTGGCTGTAGGATTCGAAGTCCCCCTGTCGTATGATGAGGTCGGGACAGAGGTAACGGGCCTGCTTAACGGGCATGGCTGAATGAACACCAAATCGCCTCGCCTCATAAGAACAGGAGGCGATGACCCCGCGGTCGGAACCGCCGCCTACCGCCACCGGTTTACCTTTCAGCCGGGAATCCTTGAGCACTTCCACGGATACAAAGAAAGTATCCAGGTCAAAATGGGCAATATGACGGTTGTCTAACAGCATAGCTTACAGGTTGGCGTACTTTCTTTGTTTATATCCGATTTTTTCCTGGTAGTGCACCTCCACGCTGTAAACACCAAAGTCCTCCACCACTTTTCCATGCACATGATAAAAACCACGCCCGCGTAAGGGGTATCTTTCGAGGCTCTGCGGAAAATGTACGGTATCTACCCAGTCCATATGGACGTCCAGGAAGGTCCCGAAGCTCATGTTAGCCAGGTGCTTGGTCGTAACCGCCTTGTAATCGATAAAATACAGCAGCAGCTTTATACTTTTGCCCAGGTGGCTCTTCAAATCCCCGGCGCACAGGTACTGACCCGGATCCTCATCGCAGAGTTCAAAGGGATTGCGGAACGGGAAACCCAAAATTTCCATTTCATCGTAGCAATCATCAATAGGATCATCGGTCAATTCCGGCAATACAATATTTAAGGGCTCTTCCTTAAACAGCGTATGACTGGCATCATGGTGGGCAATATTGCGTTGCAGGAAGTTGGCCTCCCAAAGCAGTCTTTTTTTGGTTTTGCCCGTAAAACGCAAGGCGCCGACCGAGATAAGGATGTTAAGTTGTTCAGGGGTGATGCCTGTCCGTTCAATGAAATCCTGTACATGAAGATAAGGACCGTTTGCACGCCGTTCAGCAAGGATGGTCAGCGCAACTTTCTCCTCCAGGCCCTTGAGGTGAACAAGGCCCGTATAAACATCCCTGTCTTTTATAAGGGTATAATATTCGCTGTCATTGATACAGGGCAGGTGCAGGGTAACACCGGTTTTGCGCAGTTCAATGAAATAAAGCTCCGTTGAATAAAAGCCACCGAAATTATTGATCACCCCGACCATGAACTCGGCCGGATAATAAGTTTTCAAATAGAGATCCTGGAAACTCATCACGGCGTAGGAAGCGGAATGCGCCTTGCAAAAAGAATACCCTGCAAAGCTTTCCATCTGGCGCCATATCTCCGCCGCCACCTCATCTGCAATACCGGAAGTTTTGCAGTTGGCAAAGAAACGTTCCTTCATCAGTTCAAAGCGGTTATTACCTTTATATTTGCCGCTCATCGCACGTCGCAGGGTATCGGCTTCCCCCATAGTAAGCTGGCCGATTTCATGACCAACACGCATCACATCTTCCTGGAACACCATGACGCCAAATGTTTCGCCCAACAGTGCTTCCATCTTCGGGTGTAAGTAACTTACCGCCTCCCGGTTGTGGTAACGGGTGATATACTCCCGCATCATCCCGCTGCTGGCCACCCCCGGCCGTATAATCGAGCTGGCCACTACCAGTGTCTCGTAAAGGTCACATTTCAGTTTCCCGAGCAGTTGCCGCATGGCGGGGCTTTCGATATAGAAGCAGCCGATGGTATTGACTTCCCGCAGGCTTTTTTTAACCCCTTCATCTTTTTTGAATTTTTCGACCTGTTCGATGTGGATGGTTTCATTCAGGTTCTCCCTCACCAATTCAATCGTGCTTTTCATGTGGGAGAGTCCCCGCTGGCTCAGGATATCCAGTTTGTCGATGCCTATCGACTCCGCAAGATACATGTCCATCAGCATGGTGGGAAAGCCTTTAGGTGGCAGCCAGGTGACGCAATAGTCATGGATGGGGGCCTGCGTAATGACGATGCCGCACGCATGAACCGAGGGATAGTTCGGGAAATTATTTATTAGCAAACCATACCGCAATATCCATTCCTGGTATTGGTCAAGCTTACTTTGCACCAGGAAATGCTTTTCCCTGCTTTCTTTATAATAATGGCCCGTCGCTTTGAGCCTTTCCGCCTCCTCAGCCGGCAGGCCGAAGACCTTGCTCAGCTCATGCACGACTGCATTGTACTGGAATGTGCTGTAGTTGCCCATCAGCGCCACATATCTTCTTCCGTAGCGCTTGAAAATATAGTCAAAGATTTCGTCGCGGTCGGTATGGGAAAAGTCAATGTCAAAGTCGGGCGGTGAGGTGCGCTCGGGGTTCAGGAACCGTTCAAAAAAAAGGTTCAGTTCAATAGGATCGACATCCGTAATCTTAAGGCAGTAAGCGACAATGCTGTTGGCGCCGCTGCCCCTGCCCACATGGAAAAAACGCCTGCCCTGCGCATACCGTATGATGTCCCAGGCGATGAGAAAATAGGCCGTGAAACCCAGGTCCGCAATAATCTTCAGCTCCTTTTCTAACCTTTGCCTGGCCACAGCATTATTTCCATATCGCATTGCCAAACCTTCATACGCCAGCTTCGTAAGAAATTCCACGTCATCCTGGTACCCGTCCGAGATGACCTGCTTGTTCTTCGACGTCTTTTCATCGAACTTTATTTCGCAAGTGTCAATGAGCCTGAAAGTGTTGGATAACACATAAGGGTATTGCTGGAATTTTTCCATCAGTTGCGCCATGGGCAGGAACATTTCATCGGGACTGCAGATGGAACCGTGCGGCATCTTCGTGTAGACGACGTTATGGTCAATGGCACGCAGGAGCTTGTGCACGTTATGGTAGGTCTTGTCCTGCACCGTAACAGGCTGACGCAGGATAATTTTATCACGGAGATACCCGGTAAGACTGTATAGCTTGGTTACTTCAGAAGGCAGGATGCCGATGAACTCATTAATATGTAACTGTTGTAAGGGCTTGGTGCTCCAGGGATAGATGACATAGCCGTCCCAGGTATCTGCAAAGAAGGGTTCTTCGGTACTCTGCTGCGGGAAAGCTGTATTGGTCTGCAGGTGCGTGGAAATAAATGCGTTTATCCAGCTAAAACCCCTGTTGTTGGCGGCCAGCAGGATGTATAAAAGCTTATCCCCGTTGCGGATCTCTGCGCCGCAAACCGGTTTTATACCGCGTGCCTGGCATAGGCGGACAAAGTCCCAGGTATCGGCGGTACAGTTGATATTGGTAAGGGCAAGCGCTGCCGCACCGGCATTGACGCCCGCTTCCACCAATTCCGCCGTACTGTAAGTGCCGTACCTGAAACTGAAAAAAGTTTTACAGTTTAGATACATATTCCTCCCCAAATTCTAGTGCTAAGGTAAAAGGAATACTAATTATATTAGCATATTATTTACTAACATATTTAGTATTATGCGGGCTAGTTTTTTATCTTTGGCATCTGTGTATTATTTTAAATAAGGAAAGACATGGCTGGTATGATTGTATTAAACGATGAACTGTTCACAGCAGGAGCATCTTTTGACGAAACGATTTGTTTTGACGGATGCTATGAAAAAATAAAGGTGACGCCGCTTAAGGCTGACGGCACAACGCCGTGGTATGAAGTCATTTTTCAGGATGGTGAAACAAGACATATACAGCAGACAGAATGGGGCTGGAAATTTATGGACCAGTTCCCTGAGCCGGATGACCAGCCATCTGAAGAAGCGGAGGCCGACCTGCTGCTGGCCCAGGAAGTAGGGATGGCCATCGAGGCGCACTATCACATGGAATAAGGATGGCCGTTTAAAATAAAAACTGGTCTGTAATCTCGAAATCAGTTGGTTTGAAAATACGCCGGCAATATTTCTAAGGCTTTATAACTGAAATATTAATGTACTTGTTCATAGTGCAGTCATTGATAAGCATGTGGCCTATTGAATATAGTTAAGTATGGATTAGGTTTCCCCTGGCTTTCTGCGTATTCTCCCGAAAAAGGGACCGTTGTTTAACGGTATTTTCCTGGTAAGCTTTTAATTGAGCAGGAAAGTCATTTTCTTTAGCCATGGAAAAATCTAATAAATGAATGTAACCCTTTAACCCTTTAACCCTTTATTATTTCACCAATGAGAAAGCATTCCCTATTTTATTGCGGGCTATTAATAGTCGTTAGCCTTGTCATGTTTTTTTCCTGTAGAAAGGAGGTAACAAAAGAGCCGCAGGTTGTTGCCGGATCGGTTGCGGTAGATGAAATCCGTACTGCCTTTGAACAATCTGCCCTGCAAAGTAAATTATCCAGTCCTTTTAGGGATAGTTTGTCTTTAAATCTTTCGCCCGTCTGGAGTAAGGTAGGGCAGCGAAAAATGTCTGATTCGATAACCTACTATTATGTTCCCTTAGTTCACTTCCTTACTGACCCGGGTGGAAGGCTTGTAAGTTTAAGGACCACAGGATTTGAAGAGTATCTTATTGTAAGGCAAAATAGCCTAAGGAAGGATAATCTAAAATTTTATAAAGCTAAGTACGCAAGTACAGATTCTTTGAGATCTGCAGGTAGAGGCGGGTATAGCTATGAATCCTTTACGGGTTACCTGGCACTTGATAACTTTAGCAAAAGCGCACTTTTCCAGTTTAAGGATGGCCAGCTTGTCCATGATGGGCGCAGGGCGCCTGGACAACCTTCAACCGAGCGTTGGGTCTGTGACCAGGAATGCCAGTGGTTTTCCTACTGCAGCGGCGCTGATTTGGGTGGAGGTTTCTATACTGTTACCACTACCTACGGAAGAAGTGGTAATCAATGCGATTACCCATGGACGGGCCTGCCCGATTGCGGTTTTGCGGGTGCTACGCCTACGCCATGGTCTTTAACGTCTTCTACGGAAGTTAACTGCGTTTATTTTGATGACGACGTTCCTCCGCCTCCGGATGGCGGCGGTGGCGGTGGGGACGGTGAAACCTTTACCTTCCTGCCAACTTCTCCGGTTATCATAGCCCCGCTGGAAAACTCTGTTGCCATTACCAATATTCAGGCATATATAAAATGCTTCCAGGATGGTAAGCCATCGGCGGGTTATAGGATCACTATTTATGGGGATGCTCCATCTGGTGGAGGAGTTTATAAAGCAAACCCGGTGACAAAGAATATTGAAGATGTTGGCCATAGTTTTGTAACTTTTACAAAAGAAAATACAGATGGTACTGCCGTAAACCAGACTATGGGGTTCTATCCTTCATCCACAGCCACAGTTACTACTCCAAGCAGAGGGGTGATGTATGACGATTCGCGCCATAGTTATGATGTTGGGGTCAGCGTAATCGTAAATAAGGATGTATTTGATTATGCCCTGGACTATGCGCGTCAAACGGCTGAAGGTGCCGATTATCATATATTGGACTATAATTGCACAAGTTTTGCTGTTGGTGTAGGGCAAAGAATCGGCCTGAACATCCCCACCGGCTACCGCGTGTGGGGTACCTACAATAATGTAAATTATAGCGGCGTTTGTCCTGCTGGACTGGTTGAAGATATGAAAAGCTCAAGCTGGAACCCTAATATAGGTACCAAATTCACGCCAACCAGGGTAACTAGTGTTGCAGCTGCCAGTAAAGGCCCTTGCCCATGAAAAATAAAAATGAAGTGAATGAAATATTTTATCAATTTAACAATCTTTATCCTTTTGGCTTTTGTCCATGGCAACTGTGCCCAGCCGCCACGTCCGAACTCTGACACGCTTTTTTCGAAAAGGAGGGAGACTCTTTTAAAATTTTGTGAGATCATTAATACTAACGTTCGTGATACGATAGCTTTAAAACAGGTGGTCATTACTAGCCAGAGTAACGTTGATTCCCTTCGGCAGCTTGGATGGGCACTACTATTTGAACAGTTGGAGGGTATTCAAAAGTTGGGTCGTATTGATACGGGCAAAGTGGTAATGGAGAACTACCAAACGACCGTTGACAAGGAAAGATTCGTAGCTTTTTATAGCGAGCCTGATATTCTAAAAGACACCTATTGGGTAACGTTGCCAACAGGAGTAAGTAAATATTTTTTATTTAAGGGCAGCCAAATTTATTCCTTTCAGGTGCTTAAAATGGGTAAAAGATATATTTTCCTGGGCTACTAACTTTACCGGAAATTAATGACAAAAATGGACAGTGACCTTTGTGTTACTGTCCATTTTTTACTTTTGATAAGGTGCACTGTTTTATTACCAAACTCATATTACAGGCGCCGGCCACAGGGATGGCTTACATATAGACTCAATTTGTTTTTCGGTTCTATTGGATTCTTTTCAAATGTTTCCTTATACGGGCCGAATGATGTGGTTAATACATCAGACAATAAGGAAAATTACCCCCAACTGATAAAGACTTCTGCGGACTGGTTCATCGTGAGAGAAAATATTAAAGTCTCATTGGGGGTATCTTATAACACAGGTTCTGACCCGATGCAGGGCCTTAAAACACAGAGCTATTGGCTTTTTTTGCTCAATTTTCTTAAATGATAGTCATTTTCAATCCTGAAAAAAAAATCATGAAAAGTTCTTTAGGGGTAATGTGAATGCCGGTTAACAGGCGCCTCTCACAGGGAATTATTTTTTTGTTGCTCAATGATATCGGCAAGTTGTTTATCCAGCCCTTTAATCGCATCGAAGGGGTCAGCTATCCTGAAAACGCCATTTTCGCTATGCATGTGAAAGCGTTTCTTAACGCCGTCGATGGTGACATAGACCTGGAATAGTTTCCATTCCCTAACATTCATTGTCCTGAATTCAAACTGAAGCCCTTTCACTTCCGCATCAAAATTTCTCATTATGGATATTTGTTTGTCTGTATGATTCCACCGGTTGCCAAAATACAAAACATTTTATAAAAGCCAAGATCCCTTTAAACGGCAACGTTGCGTTCCTTCAGTTCAAAATGATCGGTCTTTTCTCATTCACCAACCGTTAACAATAGAAGCGTTTTCAGTTAGTACCTTCGCTTCTTCATAATCATGCTCCATCGTTTTATTACTCTTAAAATTGCGCATCTAAAGCGCTACTTTCAAACATACCGGAAATATTTCGCCACCTTTCAAGGTGGCTTTTTTCTTCTATCAGGCTGTCCGAACGGGTCCAGTCAGCTCCGAGATGCAACACCATCCTTCGGTAGACCGCTCAGAATCTTTTCTTTTTCCCCCCGGTCAATTGCTTTCTTATCCCACTCTTGCCTCTCGAAATATACTGACGGATAGTAACCTCAGATACATGCAACTCGCGGGCTATTTCCTTTGTATCTATATTATCATTCATCCACATTTTCAGCGCTTTTTGCATCTTCGGGGGAAGGCCGTCGATAAAGGTGGAAATTTCCTTTCTGACCTTCTTGTCCGTCTTTACATTCCATGTCGGTTGCGGCGGTGGGGGAGCGGCCGCAAACTTTACATTGGGTGCCGGTTGAGGCAGTGATGGAACCGCCTCAAAATTCAGCCGGCGGAGAATATAGGTTTGTAGCTTGTCTCTTCCAATGACAAGCTGGTTCCTTATCGACTGAACAGAAATATTCATTAGCTCAGCCATTTCTTTGGCAGAAAGGTGATGAATAAAGGCCATCTCGCAAACAGCGCGCATCTTCTCCGGGAGCAATTGAAGTGCTTCAACAATAATTTCTTTGAGTTCCTTATTGTCAAAAGTATTGGAGGTAAATTCGTCGTGCGCCTGCGTTAAATATTTTGCCTTATATCGTTGTTCAAGTTGGCGTCTATACGTCAGGTCATAACAACCACGGTAAAGAAATGTTTTGATGTATCCCATACTCGGGTTATCCGAGATACTGTCCCTAACAAGCCAAAGTTTGATGAACGTTTCCTGTACAAGATCCTTGGCATCGTCGGGTTGGTGCAGTAGCTTGACTGCCATACCGAATAATGGTCCTTTCCAGCGTTGGTATAACTCAGCAAAGGCAGCATGGTCTCCTTTTTTTATCAATTTGAGTAAGGTAACATCATCCCGCATAGGCCTGTCCACTGTTTGCATAATTTATTCACGATGTCGCCTGCAACATGACCTGGCTTGCCAGGTAATCAAATTGGGGCACAACAATGACGACCAAAAATAAAATCCGCGAGGCGCCGCCACTCACCGTTATTCCTACTATGATTGCTATGGTGGGAGAGCTTCAGCAGACTTTCTTCCAAAAATTCCAATGCTGGAGGCTTTTTCTTTGCACATCAAAACCACAACCGCCCGCGTAACCGACAACATGGATCGCCCTTCCCGGCACCTTAATTTTTATAAACTTAGCCTGTTTCTGTTTGTACAATCAGCTGCATGTGGCACAACAACCCACATTTTTTTAGACAATCAATCAAGCGGTAAAGCCACAATTTCCGGCCACTATTTTTTTTCCTGCTAGGTAAAAGAGTGAATAACCACATGCACGGAAATCGAGTTTTGCTGCATAAATAACAACAATGATGGAAGCTGAAAAGCATACTTACCCGGTTGGCAATGGCAGTGCGCTTGTCCTGGAAGTAGACCCGGCAAGTGACGGTGATGTGCATTTCGCCAATCAGTTCGGCCACGTGGATGCCACAAATCCCGAAAGCGTGCATGATTTTTTTGGCAGGCTTGCTGACCTGCAATGGCAACAGGCCGCTGCATATGCACATGAACGAAACGCCCGTCACCAACAACAACAAAGCCATTTTTAATGAAAATCATCGCATCTGAAGCGGTCCAACTGATCGCCTATTTAAAGGAACGCAAGGCGGCGGGGGATAACTGGGTGGCTTACCCGGTTGCCGGCGAAACTGTTGCTGTTCATTCGGTACAATGTTTTGCTTCCGCTTTCGACGCCAACCGGCATTGCGAAGATATTAACATCAGTCATGTTATCACTAATGAATTTTCCGCAAACGACCGGAGTTTTATGTCGATTGAAATGGCGCTTAAGGCGATGAGTGAGATGGATAAGCCAGTTGCTTATATTGGTGATGAAAAGGTAGTCAGGGAACTGTTGAATGACTGGCAGGCTAAACCGGCTTTTTTACGCGCTGAGGAAGATCTGGTGCTCGACCTGAGTCTCCTGGAACTGAGCCATGTCATACTAACAAAACGTGTTAACCCTTCTAAGGAGATCGGGCAGTATCACCTGGTATTGCATGAACATGCATTTCATCCGACGATTTATGAAATTGGCCATTCCCATGAAACAGTACTGTCTACCGGATCGTATGAAGAGGCCTTCCGTCAACTGGATGTCCAAAGCAGGAAGCTCAGTCCCAATTTTCAAAGACATTACAATGAAATAATCCTGGCCGGGCAGTTCCGGAATCAGCCATTGTTGCTTGATATGGAAGGCCAGCCCATGTGCAACACGGGCGTAACCATTGCGACTGCCAGTTACGGAGAGGATGGTAAACTGGTCATAAAGTTCAGGAACAGCATTGATAAGGAGCTTGTGCTACAACAGGATTTATTTGCGAAGTTCGATCCGGGGCAGCGCCGGCTTCTCTTTTATGATGACCATCTTAATTTGATTGATCCACGCCAGACACTCAGATCGGTAGCAGCATTTTACATGCTGAACGCACCATTGGAGATCATTGAACAGGCTAAACCGCTGTCTGGTGAAATCAGCAACAACCCCGATTACGATGAGATAAATATACCTGCTACCGGTAAGACCTTTGAGATGAAAACACCCGATGAACAACTAACCCTTGATAAAGGGACAAATTTCTTACAGCGCCTGATGAACAAAGGGAAGAGAATCATCGGCAGGATGAATAATGCAGGGTGGAGGAAAAACTGAATACTGTAACGACAAACATTGGTCATGACGGAACAACAGAACAATAAGGATGTCCTGTTTTATAATGAAGATTGCCGGGTAACGTTAGGCAGGATAGCCGACGGGACCATCGACCTGATGTTACAGGATCCTCCTTATGGTGTTACCAAAAATAAGTGGGACATAAAACCGGGCCTTGCGCTGATGTGGCCCGAGTGGATGCGCGTTGCCAAAGAGGGTGCGGCCATGCTTTTCTTTGCACAGCAGCCCTTTGCCAGCGAGCTTGTTTTATCTGCACCGGAATTATTCAGGTATGACCTTATCTGGGAAAAAACATTACCCACTGGTTTTCTTAACGCCGGGCGGATGCCGCTCAGGAACCACGAACATATCCTGGTTTTTACAGGCGGCTCCCTGTCTACCATCCGCAGAAAACGGTTGGCCACGTGCGGAAAGTGTCCAGTGCGGAGCACAAACGACATAGTAAGAAGACCAGCAATTATGGCGATTATGATGGTAATAGTTATGACAGTACGGAACGTTTTCCTAAAAGCGTCTTACGGTTTGCCACCGATAAACAAGAATCAGCCCTGCATCCTACCCAGAAGCCAATCGCCCTGATCAGGTGGCTCATCAGGACTTATTCCAATGTGGGGGATACCGTCTTTGATGGCTATGCCGGTTCCGGGACCACGGCTGTTGCGTGTCTGCAGGAGCAAAGAAAGTTTATGGGCAGTGAGCTGGATAGTAACTGGTACGGGGTATCCATGGAAAGGATTAATGCAGAAATAGCAGGGCAGTGTCCCGGGCAATGAGTACCATCCATTGGTTTGTGGAATCGATCCTCATGTCTATGACTCCGGAAAACTCAATTCCTTAGGCCAGCTTAACGCCGTGCGGTTGCATGTTTGCGCAGGTGGCCATTATGGCAGCTATTAAGAGGCGCAAACCATCCGTTAGGAAGCTTTAAAACAGCTAAAGGATTTTTGAGGGATCCTTTGGGCACATCTTTGCGCGCCCGGCAAGATGTACCGTTGTCGGACAACGGGATCTTGCGGGCGGGCTCCAAAGTCGCACCCGGGAGTAACATCACCCGCGGAACTTGGGTGATTTTTTGACAGTGTAGAGAATGCGTGTACTATGGGAAACAACAGGACGATAAGGAAAACCATCCGTTTGACCGAAGAGGAATACAACCTGTTGCTGGGACGATTTAAGGAGACCACCAGCCGGAAGATCAGCGACTATATCCGCAAAGTACTTTTCAACCGACCGCTTACGGTGAACCACCGCGACCAGTCGCTGGATGAATTGATGGAGGAGCTGATTTGGTTGCGCACAGAGCTCAACGCTTTGGGCAACAACTTTAACCAGGTCGTGCGGAAAATAAACAGTGTAAAGGAACTGGGTAAACTGGAAACCTGGTTGCATGTGGCAGAAGCAAACCAGCAGGTACTGCTGGATAAAGTGAGTGAGATACAGTCGCGGATTGATAAATTTTCGAACCTATGGTCGCGGTGATGGCGTTTCCCGGGATGAGGAAGGCGTTCCACTATAATGAAAACAAGGTGCAGACCGGGGCCGCTATCCTGCTCGCTGCGCATCTTTACCAGAAGGATCCGGACCAGCTTTCTGTGCGGGAAAGATTTCAGCGGCTGGACCGGCTGGCAAAACTGCGCCCCGATGTGCAAAGAAATTGTGTGCACATCTCTTTAAATTTTGATCCTTCCGAGCAACTAGACAAAGAGACATTGCTGGAAATCGCTGGAGAATATATGGACAGGATTGGTTTTGGTGCACAGCCTTTTCTGGTTTATGAACATTTTGACGCGGCACATCAGCACCTGCATATCCTCACTACCTGCGTAAAACCGGATGGCGGCAGGATCAATTTGCATAACATCGGCAGGGACAGGTCGGAGCCTGCAAGGGAGGAACTGGAGAAGAAATATGGCCTTCTTCGGGCAAGGGGAAGGGGAAAGAAAGACATCTACACGCTGAAACCAGCTGATCTGCAAAGAGCCCTCTACGGGAAAATGCAGACAAAAGCGGCTATTCCTAACATCGTCAGATCTGTTGTAAAGCACTACCTGTTTACCAGTATGCCGGAATATAACGCCATACTCCGGCAATTTAACGTCGTGGCGGACAGGGGAGAGGAGGGCACCCTGACCTTTGAAAAGAAGGGACTGCTTTACAGCCTGGTGGATTCGAAAGGAAGGAAAGTGGGGATTCCCATCAAGGCGAGTGCCATATTTGGCAAACCAACGCTGCCTGCACTGGAGGAAAAATTTGTCCGGGATGCACCGGCTTTAAAAACAAGAAAGGGTAGAGTAGCGCGGGTCATTGATGATACACTGCGTGATGGAATGACAAAGGACGATTTTATTACCACGATGCATAAGCAGGGAATACATGTTGTTTTCAGGGAAAATGAGGCCGGCCGCATATACGGAATTACCTACGTGGATAATATCGGGCTATGCGTACTGAACGGAAGTGCCGTCGGCAAACGCTATAGCGCTAAGGAAATTGTCGCGAGGCTGTCCGGGGAAACGGTAACTTCCGCCAGGGGACTGAATGAGAAATTCGCCAGGCAGCAGTGGCGGACGACAGATTTTAATGCAGGTTTTACTACCGTCATGTCAGGCTGGGCGAAGAAGGGCCTGGCGGTAAGGGCGCATCAAAATGATGCCGGCAATACCTATTACACCTTCGGGCATCACCTTTCCCGGCTGGAGGACCACTGGCCCGCTAACAGGCAGATGACTTCCTGGCTCAAGGTAAATGGCTTTTCCAAAAAAAGGTCGGATGCATTGCACGAAAAACTGGACCGCATCTTTGCTTCGGCCGGCGCCGGGGAACTTGCCGGGAACCTGTCGGGTTTATTTGGAGAAGCAATAGCGGAAACACTTGCCGTGCAGATCAACAACGTTTTTGAAGCAGTGTTTTCGGTGGTAGAGGAGGAGGATGCGATCTCTTATGCATTGATGAAGGAGGCCAGGAAGAAACGCAAACGACGGCGAACTTCATGAAGAAATAACGTTAACCCTATCCTGGACTGATTGTGTGAAAGAGAAAAATGTGCGGTATGTCAACGACGGGAGAGAATGAACAGGGCCTGCGGGCCATCATAGATTTACTCAGGAAATGCAGTGTCGTCATCCTCGGACTGCATTTTTATGTTTCCTGCTACCTGGCTTTTGAGCAGTGGAAGCTGACAGCGGATATTGTAAAGAAGATTCTGCTGAACCTGGGGCGAACCGGCCTTTTCAGCAACCCGCATGTTTCCAAAGCGACGGCACTCTGCCTGCTGGTGCTTTCTCTGATAGGCGCCAAAGGGAAGAAAGACGAGAAGATCAGCGGCGGAGCTATCGGCGGTTATATCTTCAGCGGCGCCCTGCTTTACTTTGGCAGCAGCTTTTTATTCTACCTTGACCTCACGGTTGAACAGACAGCGATTGGTTACATCGCCGTAACATCCATTGGTTATTTAGCTGTTTTGACCGGTGGCGCGCGGCTTTCGCGGTTATTGAAGCTGAAGCTTGGGAAGGATCCTTTCAACGAGCTGAATGAGACTTTCCCCCAAATGGAGCAGCTCATTGAAAATGAGTTCTCTGTTAACCTGCGCGGGGAATACAACCTGAAGGGCCGGCTGCGGCGGATGTTTGTCAATATTGTGAACCCCTTCCGCAGCACCATTTGCATCGGAAACCCGGGGTCCGGAAAATCAAGGTGGGTCGTTAACACATTTATCAGGCAAAATATTGCCAAGAATTATACCCTGCTGTGTTATGATTTCAAGTACCCGGACCTCACCTCTATTGTCTACAACAATTACCTGAAGCACCGGAAACACTATCCCGTTGAGCCTAAATTCTACAACATTTGTTTTGATGATCTCAGCCGGTCGCATCGTTGTAACCCACTTGATCCCAAAGGCATGTTTGATATTACCGATGCTGCGGAAGCCAGCCGCACCATACTCTACGCCTTAAACCGCGACTGGATAAAACGCCAGGGCGAATTTTTTACGGAAAGTGCCGTCAATTTTGTCACCGCCTGCATGTGGTTTTTGCGGAAGTATAAAGATGGGGTATTTTGCACGTTGCCGCACCTGATAGAATTTATGTCGCTTGATTACGACGATTTGTTCCCCATACTTGAAACAGAGCCGGAGCTGGAGTCCTGGGTCAACCCCTTCCGGAGCGCCTATCAGAATAATGCACGGGAGCAGCTCGAGGGCCAGGTGGCGTCCGCAAAGATTGCGATGGCGAGACTGGCATCCCCGCAATTGTATTATATCCTGAACGGTAATGACTTTACGCTGGATATCAATAATCCAAAAGAGCCCAAGATTTTGTGTCTTGGAAACAATCCCTTAAAGATCCAGATTTACGGCGCCGTCCTATCCCTGTATGTTACCAGGCTCCTAAAGCTGGTGAACCAGAAGGGAAAACAGAAATGTTCACTCATCTTCGACGAATATCCCACGTTATACTCACCCCTTGATACCGTGATCGCCACTGGCCGCGGACATTTAATTTCCTGCCTGATTGCTGTCCAGAGCCTGGAGCAGTTGCGCAAGGATTATGGCCGCGAACTGGCCGATGTGGTGATGAATATCTGTGGCAATATAATTTCCGGGGCGACTTCCGGGGAGACGGCAAAACACTTAAGCGAGCGCTTTGGCAAGATTGTACAGGAGCGGGAGAGCGTGTCCATCAACCGGCAGGACACCAGCGTGAGCCGGAGCTCGCAGCTTGACAGCGCCATGCCTGCCAGCAAAATTGCCGGTCTTTCGAGTGGTGAATTTGTCGGTTCGGTGGCGGATAATCCCCATGAACCCATCAAGCTAAAGAACTTTCATTGCAGGATCATCAATGATGAGCAGGCGATCAAAGAAGAAGAAGCGTCCATGAAACCACTGCCCATTGTACGCGAGGTATCACAGGTGGAAATACAAAATAACTATATCCAGGTGAAAAACGACATCTTTGATTTGCGCGAAAGCGAGATCAGGCGCATTAAAAATGATCCCAACCTCTCTCACTTGCTTTTTGTAAAGCCGGATGAGGAGGGCGGTGCAGATGATTGATGGATGAAATCTCTACCGGATTTTGAAAAAGCAGGGGAGGGGCAGGGTTGTTAATTCGACCCGTAAATTCAACATACGCAGAAGCCGCGCTCCTTTCACAAGCTGTTGCATCACTTAACCTGAACCCAATACCACGTATCGTTTCCAGCATTACGCTTGCATCATGTTTCAGCATCATTCTTAACCGGCAGATAATGACGTCCAGGCTGCGTGTGAGAAAGTAATCTTCCGCTCCCCAGATGGCCATGAGGATTTGATTGCGGTTGACAATTTTGTTTTTATTATGGATAAGCATGGTGAGGACTTCTTTCTCTCTTTCCGTCAGCGGATGACCAAATTCACCGTCTGACGTGAAAATAGTATTGTCCTGAATACGCAGGCTACCCACAGATAAATCGCATTGAAAGGTGCTGGCAGGTTGCACTGTCCAGTTAACCATCCGTTTCATACGGTGTAACAACTCTTGGGTAATAAAGGGCTTACACTGGTAGATATCTGCACCGCTTTTAAATGCCTGCACCGCGTTTTGTTGGGTAGGCTCATTTTCTTCAAGGACAACAATGATGATTATTCGGTTAGACTGCCGCATTTTTGTTATGAACGATAATAATTGTTCTGAAAGGGAACCTGTGACGATGCAGAAAGTATAAAATTTGCGTTTGCAGCATTTTAATGCTTTGGCGGCGTCGAAATAATGCGAAACCGTATAACCTTCAGCTTGTAACGTACCTTTCAGCGATAGGCAAAAAGAGATGTTTTCTCCAGTCAGGGCTACATTTATATCACGCATCATAGAGAGAAAGTTTGTTAACGGTAAATCCGTATTAACCCAATTGCAGGGATGTGGACGACTGTCTTTCAATATCTAGGATTAACTCCCTGGGCAGTGTTGAGATGAGTATTTTCTCTGCTTCATTGAAGTTTCCGGCTGGTGATTTTAGAACAATGTCTCTCAATATGATAATCATGGCTGCTTCCGCATTGCTTAAGGGCATACCCTTAACCTTCCTGTAATAGGTTGGCACACTCCAGCTACATTGTTGACAGACCATGTCCCGGAACAAAACAGGGATCTGGATCAGGCTTGGGTGAAGTAGTGTTAAGGCATTGCTTTCGATAGATTGAAGGGAAAATGAATGAGACTCCATGGTTGATAATTTTTTCATAGCGTTTTGGTATTAACACGAGAAATGACTTTTGCTATACGGGAGGACAGTCGATGATCTTGTTCGGTCCGTATTAGGAACTCGATCTTTAGTCGTCTGTGTAGCTCGGCGATCTTTTCCTGCTCCTCTTTATCCAGATTTCCGGCAACAAACCGTGCCATTTTATCAAGTATTTTTCTGCAGGCTTCCTTTTCTTCATTGCTGATCCCACCTCTTAAGAATTTTATGCAATACGTTGGCATGCCCCATTTACATTCGTCACAGAGCAGTGCACGAAAAAGTACCATGACGCTGCCCAGATTTACGTGAATGTCTTTCAGGATATTGTAGCCGGCTTTGCCAGACGGTGGCTTCCTTGATGTAAGTAGGTTGATTCTTTTCATATTATGGTATTTTAGATATTGAATATTTACGGCAATGCTTGTGCTACCTTAGCTTTTGCGGAGTTGTTCGGTCAGGCCGAAGAGCATATTAAGCATTTTGCGGTCCACGGGCTTTTTCAGGTAACCGCTGGCGCCTGCCTGCAGTGCCTTTGTTTCTTCCGCCTCATTGGTGGCAAGTGTTACCGCAAAAACGGGAACGCCTTTTAAGGCCGGATCTCCTGTAAGCGTCGCAATAAAGTCGATGCCGGCAGACAGGTCCGGCAGGTAAAGGTCAGGGAGGATAAATGCAGGACGAAGCTCCCGGGCAAGTTCAATGGCTTCCTTGGTATTGCCCGTGCCATACACTCTAAGCGTACGGCTGCCAATGGCTATATCAAAAGATTTTTGCTCGGTGAAATTGTCATCTACGATGATTGCAGTGATGCTGTTACTTGAATCCATTTAATTATTGTTTTGTATTGTCGTCATGAAAGTCAATGTCATGTTCCTCGAGATCCTTTAAAAAGCCGGAGTTCTTAATGAGGTCCAATTTGAAAACCGCTGCAAGAATTTTAAAAAAGTGGTTCCTGAATGTTTTGGCGTCGAGGAGCCTGTAGTAACGGCAATCCGCTGAAGTTTTCGATTTCAGCCATACCGGGAACCATTTTTTAAATTCCTTATGGAATAGTTCATACTTCCAGTCTGTGCCCATACAGAAAAAGTGGATATTGTTTAGATGAAAGCATTCATTTTTATTTCGTCCATTTATCTTTTGAGCATCATCCTCGACGTTTTCCAACAGGTCTCTTAATTCATAGAGCGCCGTAAATACATCAGGAATTTCATGGGCATCAGTGGCCAACCCCCCTCTGTGCTCTTCTGCTGCATATTCATTGCTGGCGAGTATTTCCTCAAAGAATTCGCATAAAAGTCCATGGAAATCCCTTCTGTCATAATTGTCGAGCAATAGGTAAATGATATTAATATGTTCTTTCATTTCTTCAGAAAATGATTGTTTTGGCGGAAATGATCGACCTGATATGATTTCTTATGCGTTGTTACCGTCGCTGGCAGCACCGTCCGGGATTTGATTGAATGCTTCCCTGTCGGCTCCTGCTTCCGCTGCCATTCTTTTTAATTCAGGCAGTCTGTCCTCGAGGTCGAAAATTGAACGTGCCATTCTTATAAATTGCCGCGTGGAATAATCAATAAAACCGGTGTCATAGGAGCCCCCTCCGGATTGCGCTTTACATGCTTCCAATACGATGAATAGCTCTTCCTCCAGGGTTTCTCTGGAATAGCAGTCGAGGAAATCTTCCAGGTGCTGCAGTTGATGTGCCAGGCTGGGGATGTTGCAGCCCGGCAATGAGTTTTCTTTTTCAGCCAGTGCCTTCAGGAGGGGAAGCATCTCAATAAGCGACTGGATAAGCCTGATGAGTTCTTTTGCCATGTAGATATAATTCACCAGCTCCGTTGCACTCCATTTTCCTGCAGTTCTGGCCTGACAGGCAGGTAAAAAACAGTACCAGAGAAAATCCTCCCTGTATCTTTCAGGAAAAGCCAGCGAATAGTCTTCCAGTTTGCCAATTAGGTCGAGCATTTAAGGTTGGGTTTTAGCCATGTAATGGTTTTTGTCTGTTGCGTTAGTAAATACCTTCCCCGGCTGGATCTTTTGGTCTTGAAATTCGAACCAGTGATCCGGCGTTGAGCTTTGCGATTGTAATTACTTCGGTAATAAGAGATTCCCGGTGTGAATGTCACATGACAGGTCACTGACGACTGTTAAGCCGGTTGTCCCTTGCGGCTTCACCAAATTGGACAGTGTGGGAAATCTTGCTTAAGATTTTCCGACCAGACGCGCCGGGTAGAAATAAGTCTTAAGCATTTTCTGACGTCTTTACGGGTATTACTATAATGACCATTCAGGGAGCAAAAAAGGACGTATTGATTTGAAATATTTATTTCGGTAAATTATAAGTAGCTGGAAAACAGGTGAGAGCAGTTTGGTTACTTTAGGGCATCTGAAAGGTGAAGGACACTATCTTCGTCATAATGATAGGAGACCCTGTTTGTGTTCTGAAGGTTCGTAAGCAGGCGTGCTATCGGCTCCTCTTTATGGACGACACCCTTGAAGGTTACACGGGCAAGTCCCGGGTCGTCAAATACATAAGGTTGGTCATACCACCTGCCGACAACTTTCATGATTTCGGATAGTTGCTCAAATTCATAGTAATAAGAGCCTTGTGTCCAGCCAAGGACCACCTCTTCATCAAAGGGTTTCACAAGGAAGCCGCGGGTGGAAGAATCCGGCGAAGCCGCTTGGCCGGGATTGAGAACGACGTGGTGTCTGCCATCGGACAGGCTGACAGAGCCTGTGACAAGGGAAGTTGTCAGGCCGCCGCCATAACTGTTGATATTGAACGAGGTGCCAAGGACAGTGATCACAGCCTTGGAGGTATGTACAATAAAGGGCCGCGCGGGATCCGGTGCCACTTCAAAGAAAGCTTCGCCTTCCAGGAATACTTCCCTGGAACCTGCTTTGAAATTAAAAGGGAAACGGAAATTTGTTTCAGCGTTAAGTTGCACTTTGGTGCCGTCAGATAGCTGAATTTTGTAAATAAATTTACGCGGTACCGTGAGCGTATTTAAAGCGCCGGAAGAATCTGAGCCGGTCGTGGTAACGCTAATGCCGCTATCACCGGCGTCCAGGCGTGCAGAAGAGGAACGGAAATGGGCGATTTCTGCTGCACCAAGTGTGCGGCCATCCGCAAGTTTCAAACTGATACCAGGGTTCTCCTTATGGGCCATCAACTTTGAACCACTGTTATGTATCAGCAGATAGCCCGCCAGCGCGATCAGTGGGACAAATACCGAGGCGGCAACAGCCCAAGAACGGAAGCGCTTTTTGCGGTCAACATTCGTATGAAGCTCCTGCAGGAGCGCTTCTTCATCTCTTTGCAGGAAATGAGCCCGGCTTTCCGGGTCGGCAAAAGTATCTTTGATATCTTCATACAACTGCCTGGTATCGGGATCCGATGCAACAAGCTGCTCTATCTGCAATAGTTCCTCGGTGGTGGCTTTTCCTTCCAGTTCCCTGATGAATAATATGATGAGATCGTCGTGTTTCACTTTAATTGAATAGTCTCCTTTAGGCTGCGGATATCGTTTAAGGGAATGTTTCCTGGTATCGAATAAAGAGGTGCGGCTTGAAGCGGAATACTATTTCCACCTTAGATGCCGCAGCTTTTTCTGTAAGGTCTTTTTGCCAAGTGCGATGTGCATTTTTGCCGTTCTTATTGCGATGTGCATCAGCTCAGCAACAGTTTTGATATCAAGGTCATGCAGGTAATTTAACTGGAAGGCCAGACTTTGCTGTGCGGGCAAACTCTTGAGCGCCGTGAGCAGTTCCACCCGCAGTTCAAAATTGGCCTGGAATTGATTCTCCTGGCCTGCATTTTCCTCTGTAAAGAGTTCCTCTGTTTCCCGGTAGCTTAATCTATTGGCCTTCAGGTATTTCAGGGCTGCGTTCCGGCAAAGGGTATGTAAGAAAGGCTCCAGTTTCTCAATCGTTGTATGGTCCTTCATGTTGAGTAGCTGCTCAAACATGATCTGCACGATGTCTTCCGCGGCCTGGTGATCCCGGACGATTTTAAAGGCAATGATCCACATGCGCTTATTGTAAGCCCTGTAAATTGCATCAAAGGCCTGGGAACCGTTCTTGTTGTACTGTAAATTGTATAATAATTCTTCGCTGTTCTCCATACGCGGGGCCGGATTTAAAAGAGAAATCTGCTATCAAATCTAACTTTCTCTCCGGCATCGGGCAACCATCCCCGGGAAAATCACACGTTTGTGTTATGTTCCCAGGGGGGTGGAGATTAGCCTTATAACGTACACTTCTTTCACATAAATGTACTATTCAGGGGCATCACCAACAGCATTAAATTAACCTATGGAGCAGGGCAGCTTTTTGCAACCTCCTCAAAAAATTTGAGATCTTCTTCTGCCTTCGTTGTATCAGGGGGGGTTGGATTATGGCCCGCGGCGGCGTCATGCACCCAGTTGGAACTATCCGTCATACCCTTTTCCACCGCTGCTACGAGCTCCTGGGTAATGACTATTTTTTTCAGTTTTTGTGTCTGTACGCCTGGAAGAAACCGTTCCACCACGCCTTTAAGTAAACGTTCCTCTACCAATCTTTCCCAGGCCTCCCGCAAAAGGCCATACCAGGTTTTAACCTGGAACAGGTAATCGTCGGGATTGCCTACTTTTTCCGTTTTCTTCAACCTCACCAGGCGGTCCTTTAATGTTCCTATCCTGGCCGTGGTGTTTTGGGCAACCCAGGGTAGATCGGGATGAATGATGCCAGGCGTGCCCTGGAAATTCCTGATAGTTGTCCTGGCAGTCTTTATGCCTGCTTCTTCCGAAAGTGCGGTTAGACGTAGAAAAAATCCTATATCGTGTGTGAAAACAATGACCTGTTTTCCGCCGGATAATTCAACAAGCCTTTTTGCGATATTTTCCTTTCGCATATGGTCCTGGGAGGTAACAGGATCATCAAAAATAACTCCTTTGTTAATGGGATTTAGCTGTGCTTCCGTGAAGAAATCAGCAAGCGAAATGGCCCTTTGCTCCCCTTCACTGAGTATGCTGTTGGCGGCCAACCCTGCCACCTGCAGTTTTCTCAAAGTACTTCCTTTCGCATTCTTCTGAGTAATAGCCACTATTTTTGGCGCATTAAGTTTGCTGCATTCCTCATTGAAGATCCGGGTATAATGATTGGTTATATGCGCCGCGAATAATTCGCCTTGCTTCATGGTGATGGATTTCGTATTAAATGCGGAAATAGCGCTTTCGGCTTTTGCCGCCCAGGCAAGGTCTGCTAAATAGAGAAGTATTTTATCCAATAATTTGCTCAGTAGGTTCTTATCATTGAGCAACTGGATTTGTTTTTCCAGGTCGGCAAGGTCCTTTGACGGGTTTTTTTCAATCAGGGTCGCTATGGCGGATTTTAACTTGTCGGCGATTGGATCGAACTCCCTTAAATGAGCCGTAATCGCTGCGGTTCCGGTAAGATTCACTTTGTTGCCCAACCCCGTGATGATGGTTTGTAGGGTCTGACGGGCCGCCTGCACAATATCTTTCCACCGCAGAGCCATCCCTGGATCCGCTTCATGAATATATTCATACAGGGTGGAGGTTTCATCAAACTTCGGTGAACCCATCCTGGCTAGTGTCTTTTCTTTTTCAGCCAATTGGACTGTAATATTAAGCAATGCCGATTCGGCCTCCCCCTTTAGTAAATTCCAGTAGGCTTCTATCAGTTCCAGTTCTCTGTCTGCCAGCGGCTGCAGGCAATACAAGCACCGGTCACCTTCCGCCGGGTAGGCGCCGTTTTCACCCCGGGAAGTTTCAATTGTTGCAGCGTAATTCCTGGAGGCCCTGATAAAAGCCTTCCATTCATCCGTTCCGGCCGCTTCAACGTTATAGGTTTTCAGGCTGGTAAGACCCTCACGGGTTGCTAATTCCTTTGTCTGGTGAAAGTTGTTGATGAGTGACTGGCAGGATTCAATGCTCTCTATTGTCAGGCAATCCAACATGCCTTTTATTTTTCCCGTGAAATCAGTTAACTGTGCGGATAGCAATTGCAGTTCTCCGATTTTTTTGGGTATGTCAAGCGCCCTCAGCGCTTCCTTCTTCGCGGATAATCCGGCATGAGCCTCTACCTCTACTTGTGTATAGGTACCTGCAGCACGTATGTCGCGCGTCTTTGTGGCGGCACTCAGACCGGAGACCAGTGTTTTTATTTCGTTTTCATTCGCAAATAATGCAGCAAATTCATTGGGCTTTTTCTTGGAACTGATCTCCGCCTGGAGCTTTGCTTTCAGCGCTTCATAAAGTGCAAGGATTTTTTCAAAGAATTCAAATCCTGTGGGGATGAAGTTTAGTTTATTATCCTGCTCGAGGTGCACGCTGACGCTTTTGGAATCGAATACGGCGAATTGGGAAAATACGGGATTGGCCTTATCCGCCGGGTAAGATACATCAAAGGGATCTGCATCAGCCTGGAAACTGAACTTGCAGGTAGGTGTACCTGCCGGACCGGTCCCAAAAACATTATGTAACATATTTTTGTCGCCCCTTGAATTGAAGGCATTATTGAACAACCTTATGTACCCGGTTTTCCCCGCCCCGTTAGGTCCATAAATAAGCGTCAGTTGGCCGCCAATGACGATTGCCTGGCCGGGGGCAAGTGCATTTACATGCTCTATTTCTTTAACCATCAGGAGCTGAAGCGGTGAGGCTGACGCGGCCCCATTAATAGTGATCCTGTTAAAGCTGACAGCTATCCTGTCACCGGTCATGGTTTTTAACCCATGGTCTTCTTTGAAAAGCTCAAAGGTTGTTTCTACTAAACCAGTTGAAACTTCAGCCCCTTCCAGTAATAGGTTGCCTGCATATTGTAACCAGTAATCCTGGCCGTCCAGCCAATCGATGACCTGGTTTTTTAATGGTGGTTGTTGCATGTCCTAAATAAAATTATTGCAAAGGTATGGTAACCTTAAGGCCCGCCGCGAGCGGCTTTGGGACTGTTGTAATAGTGTTCAATAACCTCGGAACTAGTCTTGCATGACAGAATAGTTATGGCAGGCATTCCCAAAATAGGCGTGGCCCCTTTAGCATAATAAATGAGGGGCTTGTTGAATTCATACTGGTTACAGTAACTATCATACGATGTTCATTAGTACGATGTACTACTGCATGAGAATATTTTCTTGATGTGATCGGACCTGTTAAACTTCCAGGCCGATGATAAACGCTGATGCAGGCATATCCGCGCCTGCAAAGATGGGAAGCAGAAGTGCTATCCTGGCAGTGTCTTCAACAGAGCTTTGCATATAGAGAATTTAAGCGTAAATTTCCATGCGTGGCTGGCGGGGAAGTTCAGTTGGCCAACCAACACAATGCAGGCATTGCCTGCATACCATGTCCATAATAAATTTCAAGTACCCATGAATAAAATCGTCCTGATTTTGACATTGTTTGGCTCCGTTTTAACAAGCCACTTCGCGGGCGCCCAGGACCGGCCCGACACGGTTCAGTACAATCTGCTCTGCAAGAAATTGGTGAAGAACGTTATATTTCCACGATCGGTCAGTGAATCCTGCAAATCCTCCGTCGTATCCATGGTTGTTACATTTGATGGCAGAAACATGTTAAGAAATATTGCATATTCGGCAAACTTCCCGGAACCTTTACTGGAAGAGATAAGAAAGAACGTTAATATTTTTATGGAAATAAGCTGGACCAGGATGTTCCCCGGCCTGACAGGTAAAACAGGCTACAGTATTCTTATCCCGTTGATTTATTATTTTAATATGGATTGCGCAGAGCAGATCAGTTCCATAGAGTTTTCGAGGGTCGTTGAACAGGGATTAACTTTTGATAACCCATCAGGTGGTGATATGCAGATAGTAAAACCGGTGGTAATACAACTGACGCCGCCCCGGCCCTGATATATTTGAACCTTCAAAACAGTGGCAACGCACGGTGTCGCGGCTTAGCTTTTATGATAGGTGTTACTTTGTTGCCAGGCTTGATATTCGCTTCCCCGTTAACCGTTAAGCCTTTCCATCTTCAATTGTCCCTGGCACTATTGTAAGCCAGAAATCTTTCATATTCTTCCCTCTGCCTGGCGGCCGAATTCCTTATCCGGGTTTGAAGATTTGTGAGCTCCTTGTACAAATCGAACGCTTTTTCAAAGTAATAGGGAAATGTTGACTCCGTTATTTGAGGGACATGAAAATACCAGGTACTCAAATCCTGGCACTTGTTTTTTAAATCATGGACATATATCCGGTCCTCTTCCGTGAAAGTCGTCTGGTGGTTCCAGTAGAGTTGCTGTATTTTCAGCAGGATCCGTTTAATATTTGGGTCTTTCAGCAGATTGTAATAATCATGGCCGACCTCGGTTGCGACGGGTTTTAGCTTTTCCCTCAGCATTTGTATATAAAGTAGTAGTTCATTAAAAACCTCAAGGGTTATTTCGGTTTGCCTGGCAGAATATTTCAACCGGACCTTTAAGAATTCGTTGCCATAGTCATTTTCCTTTTGCAATTTAGATTTGAGTTCTGTTGAATTATTATTCGTCCTGGACTTAATCGCTAAAATGATTGCAGTGCTGAGCATGGATAAGAGCCAGGGGCAGAGCAGCTGAATAACGCCTGCCAGACCGAGGGTTTCTGTAAGAAGAAGATGCATATGGACGCCTATGCTTTCAAGTCAAAAGATTCAGGATATTTTCCGGCTGCAATACCGGAAATTCGATATTGATGTACTTTATATATTTTTTTGCAATCTGCTTTTGTAAGCTTAAAAAAGAGCCACTAAAAAGCGGCCCCGGACCTAGCTATTGGTGAAAAATGAATGATTAAAAAACACACAACTAAAAGTCCTCAATTACTTTATATGTAATACACCCTCTTTGTCGAAGGAGTACTGAAAATGCATGGTGGATTTCAGGTTGTCCAGGAAAACACTTACCGGTTTATTGCGTTCCATAATGCCGGTGAACAGTTCAGTCCTGAGCTGGGTATTTTCAATCTTCACTTCGATGCCAAACCAACGGGGAAGGACAGTCATGATGTCCGACATGGTCGCATCATTGAAATAGTAGGTTCCTTCCCGCCATCCAAGGACTTCGTCACGATTGAAAGAATGGGTCTTTAATGGGCCATCTCCGGAGCTTATCACCTCGGTGCCCGGTTTAATGGTCGTTTCATGCTGCTTGTTTTCAAAATGGACGGATCCTTCGACAAGTGCTACTTTGACAATCCCCGGTTCGTAGGAATTGACATTGAACGACGTGCCAAGCACCCGTACGGTACCTTCAGGCGTATGGACGATAAAAGGTCTTTTGCTGTCTTTGGCTACCTTTAAATAGGCTTCGCCATTCAGCGTGATTTCCCTTTTATCCGCAGGGAAGCTGAAAGGGAACTGGAGGTCGGTTTGGGAATTCAGCCAGATTTCGGTACCGTCCGAGAATACCACCTGGTAATCCTTGCCTACGGGTACCTTCAGCGTGTTCATGCTCGAATTATCACCGGCAGCGCCCTTTACCTGGTAGGATAACTGGTCCCCTGTGTTATTGATGGTTGTTGCAGCATTTATGGTGCTGTCTTTAGCCTCGGAAAGGTCAATGGTGCTTCCGCCTGCAAGCTGTAACGATATCGTTTTTTTGTTTTGTTCCTGCACCTTCCGGGCAAGGACGAGCTCTTTCCCGTTAGGAGCGCTGGAGGTAAAGAATAGATAGTAGGCCCCCAGGCAGGCAGACGCAATAACAGCTGCGGCGGCGACCCGCATAAAAATCCGCAAAACCTTTGGACGGTTTTGGTTTGGAGCTGTCATGGTTTCTGAAGGTTTCCAGTTTAAAGATTCAAACCGGGTAAACGCCTCATCGATATCCTTTTTGGTGAAAGTTTGTAATATGTCTTCCCATTGTAATATTAAATCTGGTTCTTCTTTCATCAGCCGGTCCAAATCCAGCTCCTGTTCGGCACTGTTCTGTTTGGTCAGCCTGCCGATCATCAGCTCGCGGATATGGAAATCTTCAGATGTCATCATTATACTTACGATATGAAAATGAAAATGTACTATTCTAAAATGATACCTTCTTAAGCTTGGCTCTTAGTATCTTTATGGCACGTTGGAGCTGGTTTTTGACCGTATGCGGGCTAATACTAAGTTCGGTAGCAATTTCCTGTCGGCTCTTGTGCTGTACAAAAGCCATCTCAAAAATCTTGGCGGAATTCGGTGGCACAGCTCCAATGGCCTTCTGCAGCGCTTCATTCAATTCTGCCTGCCACTCGGTTCGATTGATATTTTCCTCCTGGGAGAGGGTATTTTCGGGTTCCCTGAAATCCTTCAGCCTTTTTTCCTGTATTTTTTTTTGTTTCAGCCTGTCAAGGCAACGGTTGTAAACTGCGCGGTTGACGTATCCGTTAATAGATGCCCCGGGCACATCCAGGCTTATACGGTTATACAGCTGTTTCTGCCAGAAATCCGTGAAAAAATCCTGGACAAGGTCCTGTGCCTCCATTTCGTCTTTTAAAACGGACATGGCCATGACCATAAGGTAACGCCGATGCTTTTCGTAAAAAAGTTTGAACGCTTCCTTGTCCCCAGATTTTAAACGTTCAAGAATAATATCCTGTTCCTGATCGGACATGAATGATAATTATATGGTTGATTCTTTTGGTGATTATGGTTGAGTGCGATCCCGGGTAGTTAATATAAAGGTCGGATTTTTTTGTGATAATCGTATGATCATCATGGCTGGTATAATAACCATGTCCAGTGAAATATCCCTTCCAACGCCTTAGCCCCTTGTACCTCATATGACAATCCGTTTCAACCGGTGAAAGATATAAAAATGTAGGAATCCGTTTGCTCTGAATTTGACGGACGGTTTCGCAAATTTTACTTCCATAGCGATGAACACTTTGCCATCGGCTTGTGTTTTAAGAAGTTAAGAACTTTTGATATATTAGGGAAGAGTCTTATGGATAATGTTAATCAATGGTTAACACAGATGGCTCCTGGAACGCTGGGTGAGGGCGCATCTCTCTCTGAACGGGCACTTGAAGAAATAATAGAAAAATAATTTCCCTGAGATAGTACAATGCATTTTGATACTCGTATGATCCATATAAGGAAGCTGCGAATTTAGAATTAGTCATGATTGAATGTTCTCTTTCCCGGGAGGAGGTGTGCTGCCTATACCTTACATTTTGAAAATCTACCAAATCAAATGCTATGCGACAACTGCTAAAGCGAAGCTGCGTCTATTCCCGGCTTTTTGTGTGTCTTGTCTTTTCCATGACCTGTCTTTATTCACAGGCACAGGCAATTAATCAGCATGACAACACGGTAACATTATCAGGTTCAAATATGCCCCTCAGCGAGATTTTCCGTGCCATAAAACAACAGACAGGAATTTCGGTGATGTACAGCAAAGCGGTAACGGGGCTGGATCAGGAGGACCAGGTATCGGTACGGTTCAATAAAACGCCCCTTGATCAGGTGCTGGCCATGCTGTTCAAAGGAAAAGATCTCGAATGGACCTATAATGATAATGTGGTCCTCATTCGTAAGCGGGAAAATCCTGCTGCAATACCAGTAAAAAAAAGCGTGGGCGACAGCTCCATTAATAGTATATCCGTTACCGGTAGGGTGACTGATGCGGGTGGGTTGCCGTTGCCCGGCGCCACTATCATGGTTAAGGGTACCACACAGGGCACGACGACAGACGCCGAAGGCAATTTCAGCCTGCCGAAGGTGAATAATAAAGAATCGCTGATCATCAGCTCCGTGGGCTACGAGACCAGGGAAATTGCGGTCAGGGGCAAGACCATCCTAGCGCAGTTGAATGTCGTGGTCAACGACCTCGACGAAACCGTCGTAGTGGCTTACAGCACGACGACCAGGCGCCTGAGTACTGGAAATGTTACCGTCATTAAAGGCGAAGATATTGCCCGGCAACCGGTGAACAACCCGCTCCTTGCTTTACAGGGGCGCGTACCGGGACTGTTTGTTACGCAAAGCACCGGTCTGCCCGGCAGTGCTGTGACTGTCCGCATCCAGGGACAAAACAGCATATTAAAAGGAAATGATCCTTTCTATGTAGTCGATGGGGTGCCTTACACATCGCAGATGTTGCCAGGGGCCGGCAGTATCCAGGGCACAGGTAGCATCCTGAATGGAGAGGCCACTTATGGTAGTCCTTTAAGCTATATTAATCCCTCCGATATAGAATCTATTTCCGTGCTGAAAGATGCTGATGCCACGGCAATCTACGGGTCCAGGGCGGCCAACGGGGCGATTCTTATTACCACCAGGAAAGGGAAAGTCGGCAAGACCAAAATTGATTTGAATGTTCAATCCGGATGGGGCAAAATCACCCGTAAATTAAACCTGCTTAATACAAAGCAGTATCTTGAAATGCGCAGGGAGGCGTTCAAAAATGATGAAAGGGTTCCCAGCAATGACCCGGTGAACCCGGATTTTGCGCCGGATATAACCGTATGGGATTCTGCGCGTAATACTGACTGGCAAAAGGAACTGATTGGAGGAACCGCCAAATATACCGACCTGAATGGATCTATAAGTGGGGGAACTGCTTTTTTTCAGTATCTGGTTGGCGGTACTTATCATCGGGAAACAACAGTGCTTCCGGTTGATTTTTCGGACCAGAAAGGCTCCATACATTACAATTTCAACAGTGCTTCCTCCGACAGGAGATTCAGGATGCAATTCTCTGGCAGCTATCTTGTCGACGATAACCGTCTGCCGGCTTATGATATGACGCCCACTGCTATCGTACTGCCACCCAATGCACCTTCGCTATATAACATGGACGGCAATCTGAATTGGGCGGAAGATGCAAATGGTTATACTACCTGGATCGGGGGAAGGCACCCCGCTGCCGATTTGTATAATAAATTTTCCAGCAAAACAAATAATTTCGTCGGGAATATCTTGCTGTCCTACCAGGTTATCCCCGGACTGGAGATTAAAAGCAGTTTCGGATATAATAATCTCCACGCTAAAGAGACCTTAACGCAACCGTTATCGGTATATGCCCCGCAGTTAAGACCCTATTATACGAGAGTCGGTATTTACACGGACAATACAATTAGCTCCTGGATAATTGAGCCGCAGCTAAACTACAGGAGATCGATCGGCAAAGGAATTCTGGATGTCCTGATTGGCGCAACGGTGCAAAGAAATAATAGTAATGGACAATCTTTATTCGGTGGAGGGCATCCAAGTGATGCTGTCATTGGGGATATAAGTGCTGCCAGTAATACAGCAGTGATATCGAGCACACAATCCATTTATAAATACAACGCGGGGTTTGCCAGGTTAAATTATAACTGGAAGGAAAAATACATAATAGACCTGACTGGCCGCAGGGACGGCAGCAGCCGCTTTGGTCCGCAGAACCAGTTTCATAATTTTGGATCCATTGGAGCGGCCTGGATATTTTCACAGGAGAATTTTGTGAGAAATAATCTATCCTTTTTGAGCTTTGGTAAAATTCGCGGGAGCTACGGAACCACCGGTAGTGATCAGATAGGGGATTACCAGTATATTAGCCGTTATTTTCCTTTTAACCCGGGTGTGCCTTATCAGGGAGCTACGGGCCTACTTCCCATAAGCCTCACAAATCCATACCTGGCCTGGGAGGAAACAAGAAAATTACAGGCTGGCCTGGAAGTTGGACTGTTTAGCGACAGGATCCTGTTCAATGCAACCTATTTTCGTAACCGTTCTTCCAATCAGTTATTATCCTACTCCTTACCCGTGATTACAGGTTTCAGGAGTATTGCAAAAAATTTCCCGGCCACGGTGCAAAATTCAGGATGGGAATTTTCCCTGGACCTGAAAAACATAAACCATAAGGATTTTAGCTGGTCTACAAGCCTTAACCTGACAATTCCAAAGAACAAATTGATTGAATTTCCCGGTCTGGAAACCTCTCCTTACGCCGATTTCTTAATGCTTGGACAATCGCTTTCAGTAATAAAAGCCTTTCATTACCTGGGAGTTAATTCACAGACAGGAGAGTACCAGGTAGCGGATATACATGGTAACCCCACCACGACACCGGATGGTGCTAAGGACAATACGGTTATTCTCGATAACACCCCTAAATTCTACGGAGGAGTGCAAAATGCATTTAAGTACCGGGGATTTGAATTGAACTTCCTGTTCCAGTTTATTAAGCAAATAGGTGCAAATTATGTATTCGGCAGCGGGATCCCGGGAATCAGCATGACCAATCAGCCCACCTCTATTTTACCGCGATGGCAGAAGCCAGGGGACGACGTGTCCATTCAGCGCTATAACTCGACAGGCAGCCTCTACGGGCCTTACTTCAATGCCTTGCAAAGTGATGCCGGATTTACCGATGCCTCGTTTATACGGTTAAAGAATATCTCACTGTCCTGGCAGGTGCCGGAAAAATGGCGTCAAAAAGCTCATCTTCAGGCCTGCCGTTTTTATATGCAGGGACAAAATATTGTTACCGTTACGGGTTTTAAAGGAATGGATCCTGAAACCAGGACAATCAGTGCCTTGCCTCCGTTGAAGGTATTGACATTGGGCGCCCAGGTTACCTTTTAAGAATTGCCGAGTTGCAGTAAAGAATTAAAATTTTATCAAATGAAACGACTTATTCAAAATAAGAATTTACCTGGCTTCATCCTCCTTTTCACCACTTTGCTGTTTGTTTGCCAGGGATGTCGGAAACTTGTAGAAGTAGATGCCCCGATCACCAGTACAAACTTTGATAACGTGTATACGGAAGATGGCACTGCCGCTGCGGTTTTGACGGGCATCTATGCGAAAATAAGTGGGAATAATTTTGGGAGTTCACCATCTTTGAATAGCCTGTCGCTTTTCTGCGGCTTATCGGGCGATGAACTGGTTTTATATAACAATGCTTTAGAGCAGGTTTACATAAAGTATTATACCAACGCGCTTGACTCCAGGATTGCAGGCTTTGAATGCTGGAACACTATTTATCCGGTTGTTTATTATGCAAACGCCGCAATCGAAGGCCTGGCAAAGTCGACCACCCTGACTCCGGCGGTGAAACAGCAACTGCTTGGCGAAGCAAAATTTATCCGGGCCTTCTGCTACTTTTACCTGACGAATTTATACGGTGATGTAGCGCTGGTAACAGGGACAAATTATGATCAGAATGCTACATTGTCAAGGTCCGCACAAAAAGACGTGTGGCTGCAGATAGTGGCCGATCTCAAGGATGCGGAAACTCTCCTCTCAGAGACCTTTGTTTCTTCCGATGCTGTTACGGTTACCAATGAAAGAACCCGGCCAAGTAAATGGAGTGCATTTGCGCTTCTGGCGAGGACCTATCTGTACATGGGTGACTGGAAAAATGCCGAGGTGTATGCAGACAAGATCATCAGTCCAGGGAAATTTGCATTGGAATCCGATATAGACAGGACTTTTCTTGCAGAAAGCGCGGAAGCTATCTGGCAACTGCAGCCGGTAATTCCAGGTGAAAACACAAAGGACGCCGGCACATTTGTTCTTCCACAAACAGGTCCATCAGGACGTTTCCCTGCTTACCTGCGTAGCGATTTGCTGGGCAGGTTTGAGCCCGGGGACAAGAGAAGGGAAAAATGGGTCGGCAGCGTATCAGTAGGCCAGGCAACCTATTATTTTCCTTTTAAGTACAAGGTCAATACGATTGGTGCACCCGTAACAGAATACCTGGTGGCATTCCGGTTGGCTGAGCAGTACCTGATCCGGTCAGAAGCAAGGGCAATGCAGGACAATATTGCCGGGGCGGCTGCTGACCTGAATGTCATTCGAAGCAGGGCAGGATTACCCAATACCGCTGCTGGTTCGAAAGAGACATTATTGGGTGCAATTGTCCAGGAACGAAGTATGGAACTGTTTACGGAATGGGGGCATCGGTGGTTTGATTTAAAGAGAATGAATTCGATTGATGAGATCATGAACAATATCGCGGCGCAGAAAGGCGGTGTATGGGAACCCAAAGATAAACTGTATCCACTTCCCATGGATGATATATTGAGGAATTCTCATTTGACCCAAAACGCGGGCTATTAGTGTTAGGAAAAGCCTGGTTTTAAATCTTTCAAATAGTCATGAAGAAAATACTTTTCCTTTTATTATGCTGCCCCGCCTTGTCTTTTGCGCAGCAGGGCGGTGGCTCACCGGCTGGACCATCCGGAACAGGTGTAAATTTTAGAGAGCCGGATAATTGGGGGCAACTGCTCGACCAGGCGAAAAAAGAAGGTAAATTATTATTTGTGGATTTGGAGGGGGCAGAAAGCGAATTGTCCCAACAAATGGATAAGGAAGTGTTTTCAAACCCAACGGTCGGCCGCAACATCAACCGGAAATTCATCAGCATTAGGCTGTCGTTCGTGTTATCACCTGAAGGGTCTGTAAATAAAGAAAACCTGAAAAAGATTGCCTCAGATCTTAAGCAACGGTACAAGACCGGTGAAGCGTTAACCTATCTGTTCTTTTCTCCTGAAGGAAAGCTTCTGCATAAGGCTGGCGGATTTAAAGGGGTGAACGCCTTTATCAGGGAAGCTGCCAATGCTGCCAATCCTTCCAGGCAATATTATACGCTGCTGGAAAAATACCGTGATGGGCCTAAACAATACCTGGCGATGCCCTACCTGGCTAATGCCGCGCTTAAGGTCAATGACACCTATTGGGCCAAGAAAATTGCAGACGACTTTATCAACAACTACCTCATGAAATTACCCAAAGAGGAATTGTTTACTTACCATAACATCGAGTTTATTTCAGGCTTTGTTCATTCGGGAGAAAAGGCGTTTAATTTATTCTACCGGGATTCTGCAAGAGTGGATGAATTATTGGGAAAAGGGACATCAAGAGGGGTGGTGGATTTCGTTATAACCAACGAAGACGTTGACCCTAAGTTATGGAAAGATTTGAACCCTGCCACCCCCGTGTGCAGCAACCCTGATTGGCAGAAATTGACGCAAAACATTACGGATAAATACGGCCGTTCATTTGCCGAAAGGGTGATAGCAGATGCCAAACCGCGTTGGTATGCTTCTCAAAAAAACTGGCCGGAATACTGTAATGCGATTGTGGAAAGGGTTGAAAAATACGGTCCCTTTGGCCTGGTTAACGACAGGAACTGGCAGTTCAATTCAAACGCATGGGATATATTTTTATACAGTACCGAAAAGCCTGTTTTGCTCAAAGCATTGGAATGGAGCGGATATGTTATTGGACAGGAACCGCAAAATGCCGGATACCTGGACACTTATGCTAATCTTCTGTATAAACTCAGCAGGATAACTGAAGCGATTGCTTTTGAGCAAAAGGCTGTGGCGCTTGATCCCAGTGCCACAGATATCCGGGATTGCCTGGAAAAAATGAAAAGAAGGGAACCCACCTGGCCGGTCGAATAAAAAACCGGTGTATATGAAAGGCAAAACCAGAATATCGGACTGATCACTTGCGTGTCGTTTCTAATCAGCCGGGTGTGTACCTGCTACATATTTTTTCTTGCTATAGGTAATTCAGCAAATCTAATCATCAATCTAAAGTTAACATCGTGCAGTTAAAATCACAACTGGCTTTTATATTAGTATTGGCCGTATCCATTAAGGCGTACCCGAGGCAGCAGTGGGAAATGAAGCAGGTTCCGGTTCAGTCACGCTGGGCCAGGGAAGTTTCTCCGGAAAATGCTTTGACAGCATATCCGAGACCGCAAATGGTCAGAACCGGCTGGCGTAATCTGAACGGCTTATGGGAATATGCAATAACGGGGAAGGATGCTGTAGTCCCTGGTGTTTTTGACGGTAATATCCTCGTTCCTTTCGCGGTTGAGTCTGCTTTATCAGGCGTAAAGAAGTCAATAACACCCAAACAAAACCTTTGGTATAAAAGAAGATTTGAAAAACCATTGACTCAGCCGGGTTACCGTGTTTTGCTGCATTTTGGCGCCGTTGACTGGGAAGCAACAGTTTACATTAATAATAAGAATTTGGGGGAACACAGGGGCGGCTACCAGAATTTCTCGCTTGACATTACTGACGCCCTGCATCCGGGTCAAAACGAACTTGTCGTAAAAGTTTATGATCCTACTGACCAGGGACCCAATCCCCATGGAAAACAGGTGTTGAAGCCGGAGAACATTTATTATACGGCCAGTACCGGGATATGGCAAACGGTGTGGATGGAGACGGTTCCGGAAGTTTACATCCGGAACCTGAAGCTGGACCCACAGGTCGATGAGGGCCTTCTGTTTCTTTCACCCGAAATAGGTGGCGATATCAATAAACCTGGTGCTGGTTATTTAATAGAAGCCATTGTCTCCTCAAAGGGCAAACTGATTAGCAGGTTGAAAAGAAAACTTTCGGCAGAGTTCCGTCTGGAGGTGCCGGATGCCCGTCTTTGGTCCCCGTCAGATCCGTTTTTATATGACCTGGTTGTCCGGCTATACTCCGGTGGAAAAATTGTTGACTCAGTGGCAAGTTATTTTGGGATGCGTAAAATAGAGATAAAAAAAGACAGCCTGGGTTTTGACCGGATTTTTCTCAATGGAAAGTATACATATAATCTTGGCACACTGGACCAGGGCTTCTGGCCTGAGGGCCTGATGACAGCAGCGACAGACGAAGCACTGGCATTTGATATTCAGGCTATCAAGGCGATGGGGTTTAATACGATTAGAAAGCACATAAAAGTTGAACCGGAAAGGTGGTATTACCATTGCGACCGGCTGGGTATCATTGTCTGGCAGGATTTTGTTAACCCGCCGCATGATTTGCCGGCAGGCTCAAAAGAGGAATTTGAAAAAGAAGTGGCGGCGACGATGGAGCAGTTGCATAATCATCCTTCAATTACAACCTGGGTATTATTTAACGAAAAATGGGGATCGTACGACCAAAAGCGTTTAACGCAGTGGGTAAAGCGTACCGATCCTTCCAGGCTGGTTAATGGCCATTCTGGCGAAATATTGTATGTGAATGATCAACTGCGTAGCCCGTCCCCCAACCCCTGGATCAGCGCCGATATGACGGATATTCACGCTTATCCTGACCCCATGAATGCCCCGGTGCAGGAAGGTAAGGCGTGTATCCTCGGGGAATTCGGTGGAATAGGCGTGTTTATACCCGGCCACCAGTGGAACCCATTGAATGCCTGGGGGTATATACAGGTTACACCCCAGGGCCTTTATGGAAAATATACGGTCATGAACCAGCATTTAAAGTTGCTGGAAAGGGAAGGATTGTCAGGCTCCATTTATACCCAACCCATTGACGTTGAAGGCGAACAAAATGGCCTGATGACTTATGACCGGGAGATGATAAAAATTCCGTTTGAAGAGCTTCGAAGGATCCATAGCCTCTTATTCGCTGATACGATAGCTGCTCCACCTGTTTCAGCCAAAGTTGCCGATGTTACTGATCCTGCAGTTCAATACAGCCGTTTATTGCAGCAATACCTGGATGGCAGAAGGGAGCCTGGGTTTTTAAGAGATCTCGCCATGATGGCCCAACAATCCGGTGATAAGGCCGGAGTTGCCCGAATATCAAAAGAATACATCGCCACAATACGACCACCGTATTCCGGTGAGGAGCTTGACTTCGTGCTTCAAAATACAAACAAGGTGACCGATCAGGGCTTTGCTATTCTTCAGGCCCAGTTGAAGGACAGCAGTTCGTCACTCGAAAAAAGGGTTGTTTCGATTAAGTTGATGAACACAATCTATATGGATTTGATGGACCCGTTGCTAAGGGACCCGCAGGCAGATGTTGACTGGGGGAAACTGGAGCAAAGGGTTAAAACCTTGGGAAGTCCGGGAGACGAGATATTGCTTCGGGCAAAGGCGATTTATTACCTGAATAAAAAGGATTGGAATAATTATGCGCCTGCTGCAAAAATTTATCTTGAAAAATACGGAACCTATCTGTCAGAAACTGAGAAAAAAATGTTCCTTGAAGCGATAGAAAAAGCCTCGAAAATTTGATTTTCTTCGGAGTCACTGCGGTAGCCCTTCAGTCACTAGATATACATTCGTTATCGTCATTGCATGCCAGACCATGTCGGCTGTTGGCTCTTGCATCCTGATAGATTGATTAAGATAAAATGAATTTTAAGACAATGAAACCTGCCTTGCATATCTGGTTAACCATATTATCTATCTTACCTGCATTGTCGAATGCGCAGGCTCAACTGGCTGAAGAGGGACACATCTCTTCAAAGCCTCCGATAGATACGGCATTATTCGGTAAGTGGCCGTCTGTCGAGTCCGGCGCAATTAACCGCAACGGGAATTGGGTATTGTACACAATCAAAAACCAGCCGTTAAACAGCCACACCCTGGTCATAAGATCTATCTTAAACAACTGGAGTACCGAATGCCCGGGTGGGGCCGATGCGGTGTTTACAAGTGACGGCCGGTATGTTGTTTACGCAAAGCCGGGTGACAGCCTTGTGGTTTTTTCACTGGACACAAGAGTGGAGAAAATTATTCCCGGAGTCTCCTCGTATAAAGTCGCACGGAATGGAAAAATCAATTGTTTGGTTTATCAGTTAAAAGGTCCGGAAAAGGAACTGGTAGTGACTAACCTGGCATCAGGAAAGCAAACGCATTTCTCAGGAGTCCGGAATTTCCAGTTTAACAGCGAGGGTACCTTATTGCTGCTGTATGAAGAAAATTCCGGCGGGACAGGGGCTTCAGTTTCATTAACGATGGTCAGCCTTTCCGGTCACGGAACAACAACTTTTTGGACGTCCGCTGCAGGTAATGCCGGTTCATCAGCCAGGAAATTTACCTTTGACAAACAATCAAACTATCTTGCTTTCATTGCAGGTAATGAGAAAAACAGTGGCGAAGCGAATTCCCTGGTATTGTATAAAGTGGGAGATAAAAATGCCCATGTAGTTCTTAGGACAGACTCATTACAGGGGGGAGCTCAATGGCAAATAGCCTCCATCATAGGTTTCAGCGCCGACAGTAAAAGGGTTTTTATTACTTTCAAAAAAAATGAAAAGCCAACTGAAAAGAATGAAGATGCGCTGGTGGATATTTGGCGCTACTCGGACCCAAAATTGCATTCCTATGAAGTTTCAGGGAGCGGCCGGGAGAATTATTCTACCGCAGTGTATGACCTCCTGAAAAAGAAACTTACCTGGCTCCAGTTTGATAATGAGGTGATCGATCTGTCCAATTTATATTCAGAAGGATATGGTAACGATGAATATGCCCTTGTGGTACATAAGGAGGGGGACTGCGATGCCCTGGAAAGCAACTGGAATCCTGTTTGTCGCACTGCTGTTTATCTGGAATCCACACTTTCAGGCCAGAGGACCCTGGTCAGGCAAACCAAAGACGGCCTTGGAATGAGTACGCTTTCACCTGATGGGAGATATGTACTGTTTTTTGACCTGGACAAAAGGAATTATTTTTCTTTTGACAGGCGCACAGGTAAAACATCCTGTATAACCAGGGGGATAGAAGCTATCTGGACAATAGATTCTGATCAGCCCCTCATGTCGCGGTACCCGGTAGGGATAGCGGGTTGGTTGCCCAAAGACGGTCTTGTACTTTTGTATGACCGTACGGACATCTGGATGGTTGACCTTTCCGGTATAAAAAAACCGGTAAGTTTGACAGCCGGTTTTGGTAAGGACCATCATATCGCATTTCGCGTGCTTAAAAGCAGGGAGGAGGGTACGATATTACAAAAGGGCGGAACAGTACTGTTGTCTGCATTTAATCTCGAGAATAAAGAAAATGGATTTTATAAGACGGTAATTGGGGAAGGTGGATACCCGGAACTGCTGACCATGGGGCCGTATATTTACAGCATTTCGTTGGATCTATCTGCTTATTTATATGAGTATCCACCGCTTAAAGCCGGTGATTCCCGGCATTACCTGGTTCGCAGGATGAGTGCAAAGGAATCTCCCAACTATTTTCTCACCAGTGATTTTAAAAATTTCATCCCGGTTTCACGTGTATACCCGGAGAAAAACTATAACTGGTTAACGGCAGAGCTGCACTCCTGGAAAACCCTTGATGGGAAGACATTCCAGGGGGTACTTTATAAACCTGATAATTTTGATCCCCAAAAAAAATACCCTGTAATTTTTCACTACTATGAAAGAATGTCCCAGTGCCTGAATAATTACTTTCCGCCCGAAGCGACAGAGACATTTATTAATATACCGTATTTTGTCAGTAATGGATTTTTGGTATTCACGCCCGATATCCACTTTGATGTTGGCAGGACGGGAGAAAGCGCCGTCCGGTCACTAACCGGTGCAGCCAGTTATCTGGCCACGAAGCCATGGGTTGATTCGGCAAGGTTTGGATTGCAGGGGCATAGCTACGGAGGTTTTATTACAAACTATGTGATCACGCACAGCAATCGTTTCGCGGCCGCCGTCTCAAGTTCCGGTGTCTCAGACCTGATAAGTGGTTATGGAGGACTGTTATTTGATGGAAGGTCACAGAAGTTTTATTATGAACTGGAGCAGGGCCGGATGGGTGTTTCCCTTTGGCAAAACCCCGAGCTGTACGTGAGGAATTCTCCGGTGATGTCAATACCATCAGTCACCACCCCGGTGCTGTTGATGAGCGACCCCAATGACAGGGGGGTGCCGCTCTCCCAGGCCATTGAATTTTTCACTGGATTGCGCAGGGAAGGAAAGAAAGCGTGGTTGCTGGTTTATAAAGATGGCGCCCATGGCGTTCAGGGCGCATCCGCCATTGATTACAGCGTCCGGATATTGCAATTTTTTAACCATTACCTTAAACAAATGCCACCTCCTAAATGGATGACCACAGATATTTATGATAATGGGCGTGAATTTGAACTGGATAGTACGACTACAAGTCCCTGATCTTTTGAGAGAAGAAAATTGTCATTATTCGTTCTGAACCTAAACAAGTATTATCTTCAATTTATTTCGATCTTGCATGGCCTACATGTCAAAAATTCTATACTGGATGGGCGTTATAATCGGAAGTTACATAAGTTTTACTACCTCCGGCCGAGGCATTTGCACGATGTAAGTCTGTGAAGATAGCAGGCGTCTCAGGATCCGGAGAAGCGCAAGTAGTTCTGCAAATATTTCTTTTGATTTAAATGCCATTCTTCTGTTACAATGCTGGCGATGGGCGTCACAGTTAATATGATATTTGTTTATCGTTTTTTTTGTTTGAATGACCTAGTTGGCTGGAATTAATCCAACAATAATGGGCTGATCACATTGGATCAGCCCATTTTCTCAAATAGAGTCCAGTCAGTACGAAAGTGTCTGCTTGGATTTCTACTAACAATTACTGCTGTACTGCTGTATAAGTGTAAACAGGCAGAACATCGTAGATTGCCGTTGCATAAGTCTTGGAGGCGCCGGAAGCTACAATTGTAGCATTCACTACGGTGTGTATTGCTTTTGTGTCAGCATCCGGAGAAGTGTAAATCGTGCGTTGGAATGCACTCTTAGCGTTAACTGCCAGGGCTCCGCCGGCTACAGCAAAGATGGCAATGGCTGCCAGCATTAATTTTGCTCTTTTCATAACAAAACTGCTTTTTAGATCAAAAAGCTAAACTTTCGTTTGCAAATGTTGCCTACTCTTTTTTTATGGTTTTCGGCTGCCCCATTTCTTTGGCCGGTTCGCTTGCAAGTTCGAAGCAGGCCCTTGACTACGTAGTTATTTTCGTTGATAATTCGTTAATTGCCCGTTTTCTTCATCTTGTTAAACAATAGAAGGTTCAGAAAGTACTGCAGAGGGTATTGAATCTATTGATTTCTTTATGATAAAGTCCAACATGAGGCAAAACGTTATGAAAGTGACCACGAAGGGAAATATCTGGTACCTGAGCACAATAGGGGAGGCAAGAACGCTAAAGGCAAGGTTTGCTATCCAGATCAGGAAAACCCACTTCAAAATCGTGTTTAGAAAGCTGGTTTGCTGTTTCAATCCAAATCCTCCAAGGTACCAATAGGCAACGATGCTTATGATAAAAATTAAATTCACTACGGCCAGGACGACAGTAAAAGAGTCAGTGAGTTTAATTTCCTTTGCACCTTTGGCCAGAGGCAAATGGTTGCTTTTTAGATTAAACCAATCTACAACCACCTGTCCGATAGTATCGCTGCCCATATTTGTAATCCCCAGGAACTCGGCGGGAGGGATATAGTAATTTATAAGGTTTGGATAGAGAAAATGCCGGACAAATGCTCCAGGATTACTTTTTATGAGATATAAGCCATATCCTGAGTACAGTGGTCCAACTGACGCCCACCTTTTAAAACTCGTTGAGGTGGAGTCTTTTTTATATTTAAGCGCGACGTAGGTTTTCAGGGGAGCCTTATCATCCCACAGGTAATAAATGCCGAGCTGTTCATCAGGCCGGTGCTTCAGTTTATTCAGCGAATCAAGATGGTGCATTGCAATGTTATGAAGCCATGAATATTTTGCAGGCACTGGCCAATTATCGATTGAGCGGGTATGCGCATATGCAAATAGTGCGTTACTGGCAAGCTGCCATCCACCGAATGCTGAGAACTGTCGTACCCCTGTTACTGTTTCGTGTTTGCTGGAAGTTTGGTGAATAAAAAGACCGATGAACAGAACAATAGATACAGCCGTTGAAAATCTCTGCACAAGTGTAAGACGGTTTGCAATCATTATTATTAATATACTGATCAAAGGGTAATACAGGGCATTGTACCGAACGATAAATGCCAGTAAGAGAACCAGGCAATGACTGATCAATAGCCGGGTACTCGGAGTTTTTATAACCCATAATAGTTGAGTAAACCAGGTTATACTCAAAGCCGCAAATAAGGCGTCACTCGAGATAAAATTGCCTACATAAAGATTCAACGGATTTGCCATGTTGCAGGCGACCAGTATCCATATGGCACGTTTGGTAAGTTTAAGCCAGTAATGCACACTGAACAGAAAATAAAGAATGGATGCCTGGAGCAGGCTGTATTGAAAGAATACCAACGCTGTATGTGACTTACTGAAACAACTGAATGCCCGTAGGAATTTGGAGTAGCCAATAGGCCAGACGTTGATGGAATAGTTATGAAAGGCCGCATCAATATATGAGTAGGAATCCGGTAACAAATTAGGCAATGGGTAAACCAGCTTAAACAGGATAAAAATAGTTGTCCACCCAATAACTGATGCGTATATAATACCTTTATTTGCCGGATTTTTAAATAACCAGTTGACAAAGGAAACAGGTGTTTGTGATGTTCGGTCGTTCATAGTCATTAAACGTTGTTTTGCGTTCTTTTCCATATGAATTCTACCAGCAGGAAACTAAATGAAAAAAATACCATTATTGGGAACAATTGAAACCTGAGTGCAATGGGCGCCGAAAATACGCTGAAGCAAAAATTTACCACCCAGAGGCTGAAGACTAATAACAGCATCTTTGAAAAAGCCGGCAATAGCCGGTGCCCGTTCAAAAGTTTAAAACATAATAGCCCAAGTAACAAAATAATATTTGCTATTGCGGCCAGGGAGGGGAAAAAGTTAAGCACGTTAACCTTTAGATCCTTAAAGTATGTCCTTACTTTACTGCTTTTATACCCAAACCAGTCCTGGATTCTTATTCCAACACTATCAACGCCCATATTGTAGTACTCCAGAAATTCCACAGGTGGAGCGCAGTATTTTAATGTGTTTGGAATAAGGTAATAGCGAAAGAAAGCTTCTGGATATTGACGGATAATGTAAGAACCATACTCCGCATAAAATGGTGCTACCGTCGCCCAGCGCCTTAGCCTTCCTGCAGTACTATCCGATTTGAACATTAAATTCATGTATCTGTTCAGGGGGCCATCCGGCGTCCACATATAAATGGTGTTGGCCATCCACTGTTCTTCCGGATGTGTCAGAGGGCTCCTGGTCGTATCTATATAAGTCCTGACCATTTTGTCAAGTTCTTTAAATTTGTTAGGAGGATTTAGACGTTCTTTATTGTCTACAAACCGATATGCATTTATGGCATTGTTCGCTAATTGCCAGCCAGAGAAAGGTGTGAACTGTGGCCTCTTTGCCAGCTCATTGTATTTGCCGGCTGTATGAAATATAAAAAGGCCAATAAGTAGCAGAGGCAAAAGTAAGGTTGTCAGTTTGCCGCGGAATGAAGCACTGGACAAAATTATTGCGACACCGGTTATAATGGGATAGTAGAGAGCGTTATAACGGACGGTAAATGCAAGGAATAGCACCATGCCATGGAGCACGATGAGTTTTGGGGAGGGCTGGTAGATTATATGAATAAGTATAGTAAACCATAAAATGCTCAGCGTTAGGAAAAGACAATCACTGGAAACATAGTTGCTGACATATAACAGGACCGGGTTGAATACAACACAAACAAGAAGTAATATGCTGACAACTTTTCCCGGCTTAAAATAGTAAAACAGGCTATAAAGAAGAAACAATAAGCTTGCAGAAAGGGAAAAGTATTGAAAGGCAACAAGGGCAAGGTCAGATCTGCTGAATACACTGAAAAGCCGGAGGAATTTTGAATAACCGACTGGATAAGTATTGATATCAAAATTCCAGAAAGCGCTCTCCAGGTATACATAGGAATCTCCGTTAAGAAAACCTGCCTGGGGATAGAGGAACTTGAAGATGATGAATTGTATCAACAAACCTGCCGATGCAATCCAGAGTGCCAGGTAATTCCATTTGTTTTTTGCTATAAAGTTCGTAAATGTCTGCGATGCTGGCTGCCTGCCTACAAACGGCATGGGTTCACCTATTACTTCTTCGCTCGCAGCGCTGGATTCCTGCTTTTCCTCATGATACTCCTGCTCTGTATTGATGCTCCAGATATTGGCCTTGCCGGTAATGCCTGCGCAGATATTATCAACCGCAACCATTGCTGTCAACATGCTGTGATCACTGTTGTTGTATTTATGCATTCCGTTTCTGCCGACCAGAAAAAGATTTTCAAACCGGTTGATAAACTCCCGTAGGATATCGAATTTATCGTATGTTCCAAAGTAGGCCGGATACGTCTTCTCCACTCTGATGACGGTGCTGTCCAGTACGTTTGCCTGCGAGGCAAGCCCTATTTTTTCCAGTTCCTGGATAGCTAATCTTTTTATTTCTTCATCCGTCTTTTTCCAGAAGCTGTCTGTCTGATTGCAGAAAAACTCCATTCCGATCCAGGTGGTGCCTGGATCCTTTACCATGTGAGGACTCCAATTGTTAAAGATCTGGAGGCGTCCGACAGTGACCTCTTTTTCCTGGATGTATATCCACGTATCTTTTAGGTCCAGGTGCTTCCATTCCCCGGTTTTCTTATCCTGGTATGACAGCTGTCTCAACAGGATGCCAACTGTGATAAAGTCCCGGTATTGGAGGCCGGACGCCACATGCTTCACATCATCTGGTATGGAGCCGTCCAGTCCTCCAATAAGCTCCTGTACAGGCATAGTGGAGAAAAAATAATCACCTTCCAGGTAGCTTGTTTCCCCGGTTATCTGGTTCATAGCAGCAACTGCTGTGATGCTTTGCTGATCTTCTGAAGAATAGATACGCTTCACGTCGTGGTGCATAAGTATCTTTCCTCCCATTTGTTCTACCTGCCTTGCTACTTCCTCCCATAGCTGTCCGGGTCCGTATTTAGGGTACAGGAATTGTTCTATCAAACTGGTTTCGGTGTTTTTCTGTGAAATATCCCCTGCTACTTCCTTCCTTTGTCTCTTTAACGTTGATTGGACAGCATGTTGAAGTGCCTTGCTGATGGATACACCTTTGATGCGTTGCGCACCCCATTCTGCGGAGATCTCCTTACAGGCGATCCCCCATACTTTTTCTGTATAATCCTTGAAGAAGAGTTTGTATAAAACTGTTCCGAACCTGTTAACCATAAAATCTTCCAGGTTATTTTCCGGCTTGCGGGGCAGCAACTGTGCCTTCAGGTAGGAAAACATAATAGCCATTGTCGTCCATAAGCCAAGTTTGGTAAGCGTATCAATGGATAACTGGATAGGGTAGGAGAAAAATTTGCGTAGAAAGTAAATTCTTGATAACCGCTGGCGAACCAGCATCACTTTTTCGCTATCTCGTCCTGTGGGTGGTTGTGTTTTGAAATTATTGGCATCAATTTCCCTGGTCTGCTGTTGGTAACTGATATTGAACTTATTAAGCATTTCCGTTTCTATCGGCATGATATCCAGCCACCATTTCATTACCCTGTCTGACTTGGAAAAGAACCTGTGCCCTCCGATATCTATCCTGTTGCCACGGTAGTTGATTGTCTTTGAAATGCCCCCAATGTCGCCTGACTTTTCCAGTATGATGGGGATAATATTTGTTCGTTTCAGTAATTCGTATGCCGCGGTCAGGCCGGCAGGGCCGGCGCCAATGATGATGGCCTTTTTGCCGTGAAATGTTGTATTCATGGATTATGCGGGTTTACGGATTGTTAGGGCAAAGTGGTTCAATCCTATACGCTACACGTAAAAATGAAGCGTATAAACTGATTGGATCTCCTATCGTGTTGTTCGATTGGTGGTTATCGTCCCGGTGTTCCGTTATCCGGCGGACTTAAGACGATATGAACAGCGTTTGGAAGTTGCTTTTTCATGATGATGAACAAGGCGGTAATAGTTGAGGGCGCAGGATCAACTCTACTGGGCTTTTGGATAAATACCGGTCCATTCTTGTCTGGCTATTGAGGAATATGCAAATAAAAAAGTTGGCAAGTGTTTTCAGGGTAATCTGCCTAAGATGGTTGTGGTCTTTCCATGGACAACAAAGATTTAGGTTAATGGAAGGATTGCAGACACGATTAGCGTTTTGGGCCTTTGCTGTAATCCATAATTAACATTGTAAAGATGCGTAAATCCGGCGAATATTGATGTAGACTTTTGGGTCAATTTCCGTGGACTTTTGGGTCAATTATTATATATCGGTGGGAAAAAAAGGGGAAGGAGAGTAGTACATTTTCAAACTGATAACGGTATGATAAGAGATTGTCATCGTGTTAAATGTTTTGCATGAAAAAGTTGTCCGTTCTATTTTTGTTTTGGCCGTTGGTTGCATTTGCCCAGGTAAAGGATTTTGAACTGAAAATCATTCCTTTATACCAGGATTCGATTCCTAATTCAACCGGCTTTGAATTCCAGGAAGTGGTGGAAGGAGCAAAGGATGACCCTCTGACTTTCCAGAAAACCAGTGAACCCACGCTTTCCGTCTACCTGCCGGCTGAACAGAAAAGATCAAGGGCCGCCATTATCATATTTCCCGGTGGAGCTTACAGCTTTCTTGCATTCAAACAGGAAGGATCCGATGTCGCGAGGTACTTTGCCCATAAGGGGATTACAGCAATTGTTGTTAAATACCGCCTGCCGGATGACGTTATAATGCGTGATATTAGTATCGGCGCATTGCAGGACGCTCAGCAGGCGATTAAGGTCGTGCGATCCCAATGTAGTAATTGGCGGCTGGATAGCGATAAAATAGGGCTGATGGGATTTTCGGCGGGCGGACACCTCGCTGCCACCGCTGCCACTCATTTTGAACAGATTTTGATACCTAATAGGGATAACATCAGTCTTCGCCCGGATTTCCTTGTATTGATTTACCCATTAATCTCGATGAAAGCGGGCATGACTCACCGGGAGTCCAGGGAGAAGCTTCTGGGAACTTATCCCTCGGATAACCAGGTATCGTATTTCTCCAATGAATTACAGGTTACAGAAAGAACGCCGCCAACCTGGCTAACGCATGCCGGAGACGACCGGGTAGTCAGCGTAGAAAACAGCATCATGTTTTACGAAGCGCTGCGCCGTCACAGGGTCCGGGCCGAAATGCACATTTATCCCAGCGGTGATCACGGTTTTGTACTGAAGCAGCCATATGAACAATGGACCTTTCCATTATTGTCCTGGATGAATGATATGGGATGGATCACTAACGACTCTGACAGTGTTTACTCAAAATAGATTATGCTGCCCTGGACAGCACTGCTTCAGAACGTTGTGAAAACCAACCGGTGAGCATACGTAATAAAGGACGTTCAATGAAAAGATAGAATGCAACGCTAACCACGGCTGCAATGAGGACATGAACGAAAATGCTGAGGTCCGGATTCATGAAGAATCCTAATTTCAGATACATAAGATGTAAAACCAGGAAGACAGAAAGATGCACAAGATAGATTGAATAGGAAGCATCCCCCAAAAGCTGAAAGATTTGCCATCTCCAGACTTTTTCAAATACCGCATTCTTTTCAAGGAAGATACAGCCTGCTACCAGGCAGGCACTGGGTATCCCCCATACGATAAAGCGCTTCAGGCTTAACTCCCCGTTTAATACCGATTGAACTTCTGATATTTTTCCGTATCCATACCAAATTTGCAGAAGGTAGCAAAGAAGACCGAAAAACAGAAGCAAATAGGCGATACTGTTGCTGACTTTTTTATTTATGTAAAACCAACAGACGATGACGCCCAGCAGGAATTCCAGGATGATCGGATTAGTAAGGAAGGTCCATCTAAAGTCTTTGAATGGAATAAGATAACCGGCCGCTACTAGTGCGGCCAGAACGATAAGCAGATGGAGTGCCTTTTGGTTGCTTCTAAAGAGAATAAGCACAATAAAGAGGATATAGAAAAGCCATTCAAAGCTTAGGGTCCAGGTGACAATGAGCAGGGGCACATATGCCTCAATCTGGCCCGCTATTGGTATGATGAAAAGACTGTCTATGATGGCATTAACAAAATAGCCATCCGGTGCTATCAGGTTGTTTGTCCATTTGAGAATAGTCATCAGGCACAGATACACCAGGCTGGCAACATAGAATATTGGGTTAATTCGTAGAAACCGCTTTATAAGGAAATTTAAGGCGCTTTCGCTGCCTTTGTGAGTGTTGCCAATAAAAGTGATAATAAAGCCCGAAATGGCAAAGAAAATGTCAACACCAATCGCTCCGAAGTTTTCAATGTGCAGGAACTTTTGCTGATGTGAGACCGAAAACTTCATTTGCAGGTCTATTGAGTGAGAGTAAACAACGAGAAGTGCTGCTATGGCACGCAGGAATTGAATAGAGTGAAGTTTCATCTTGATTGTTGTTAATCTTAATTATGCTTTACGTTGTGGAACTTTTCCATACACGCGTCTATATGCCCTTAAGAAACCGGACCTTTCTGAGTAGCCCAGTTTGTCAGCGATGCTGTCAAGGCTTAATGAATAATCCCTGATTAGAAATGCTGCCTTTTTCATACACTCTTCTGTTACAAAAGAGCCCAGGGTTTTTTTATAGAAACCCTTAAAAGCCCTTTTGAGTGTAGAGTTGCTGATATTGTATTTGGAGGAAAAATACTGGACAGTGTGTTTGACCTTATTGGGATCGCTTCGTATTTCATCCCTGATGCTGATCAGTGCTTCTTTATATGGCTCTTCTGGCGGCCCTTTGGAATATGCTCTGTCATTCAACTCTTTTCTGTAAAGGTTGAGCAGGTTGCCAATAGCAGTGCTGAATTCCATCAGGAGATTATCGCCCGACTCCCTGCAATGGATCATGTCTTCGATAGTTGACCTTATTCTATAATTCATTGCAAGCGGCTCCAGCCGTTTTACTTTGTCACCTGCCCGCAGCTGGAATTCGACGAGTGCTTTTACCTGGTCATTGCTCTCTGAAAGTTGCTCGAGCAGGACGGGTGAAAGTTCAATGCCCATAGCTTCATATTCACCTGGCTCTAACCTGAATCTATGCCTGCCTGCTGGCAGGTACATAAGACCGAAGGTTCCGGGTCTGAATATTTCCACCGTTTTAATAAATCCGGTTAACATGAATTGCAGCCCTAATGTTGGGTGGTGAACCGTCAGTGCCAGGTGGACAGGATTTGTTATAATAAGCCTGAACAGGTAAATGTGGTACAGCCTGCAGGATAACCATTGTGAAAGGATTCTTCCGGAATTGAACTGGAAGAACTGTGCGTTGGCCCATTCTGTAACAAAACTTTGAAGATCTGCAGGGATACCTGCAGACAGGCCCGGATAATTCTTGTACGCAGGGTTGATTTCCATACAATGGTTATTTTGAGCGTTTACGTATCTAATGGCATACCGGGAATATGGGAAAGACTATCGCTTTCCTCCATTCCTCTGGAAAAATGGATGACAGGACAAATAAGATAGCAGGTGCAAAATAAACGGGAGTACTGCAATAGTTTTGCAGAGGTCGTAAATAGCTAAATTGGATATTTTCAGGTGCACGATAATATTGCCTGTCAGCTGGTTGGATGCGGGTGCGATGGGCTAAATCAACAGGGCCGCTGGAAAACGGCCCTGGATAGGTTCAGTATTTTATTTGATAACTGCTTCCAACCATGAAGTAAAAAGCAGCAGACTTTCCATGCACTATTGTGCATTGCGGATGGATATGATATCGCATCCGTAATATGTTTCAAACCGGGAGATTAATTCTTGCCTGTTGCGGAAACCGGTCTTCCAGGCAATATAGCTCAGGCTGTGACGGGTACTCACAATAAGGTCATACGCACCCATCATTTTTTTAAGCATCAGGAATTTTTCAAAGGTCAGGTGAAAGTGTTGCCTGAACTTGATATCAAAATCGTTTTCATCAAAGCCCCATTTTTCTGCCAGGTACTTTTTGCGTGATGGTGGCGGAAGGTGGGTTGAAAGATAGTCGAGTGCTTGGTCCAAAGCTTCACACTCCTTTTCTGTGACTGGGACTGGGGATGACACATTCTCGAGGTATTCATCCTGGATGGAAAAAATCGTAAACAGGTCCAGGCAGCATCGCTGTAAGAAATGTTTTGCCTGGTCCTCTATTAACCGGCAACTATACATTGCCTTTATAATATCAAAGCTCAATGGATTGATGTCATACGGGAGCCGGTTTAAGGGGCCGCTGTTCAAACTTATTGGCTTTTTTGCAATATGCTCCAGGTCAGCATAACGCTGCGCTAGCGATTGAAGTGTCCCCTGGGTGATATTGATATGGAAACTGAAAATGTCCTGGCCGGCGTCAAGAGGTGCACTGTGAAACCTTGAATGAAGGCTGAACAGGTTGGCTTGCCTTTGCTGGAGACTGAACCGTCTCTTGCCATCAATGTCCGCCTCAATGTCAGCCAGGAGCATAAAATGAAGTGCAAGGATATGATGCGGGGTAAAAGGAGCAAGCAATATATCCTTATGGGCAAATACATGGTGTCCCCAGATAGAGAAATCATCAAGCCATATCGCCTGGTTTAAAATGTCACAGTCTGCATCTCTTACCATGTAGGCCCCGGCAAATGGCAGCAGGAGATGAAGAAATTCTTCCGGTATCTTTTCAGCCGGCGTAAAATGGCGATCTTTTGTTTCTATGATAAGTATCTTTCGTGGAACGGATCTGTGGCTGTTCTTCGACATTTTCATAGCAATGGATTTTGAGTGTCTTTAACGTAATTACCTTATCGAGTGCCGCTCTGTTGAGGATATCGTGTCAGTCTATATGATTTATACACAGAAACGCATGGAAAGTACTATGTGTCATCAATGGTGAGGTAAAAATAATCCGGTGGGTATTATATTGTAAATGAGGTTATTTAAAATGCAGGCTGCCACTGGCATCATAATAGTAGTCAATGTTCATGGTTGATTTCAGGTTCTCCAGGAAAACCTTGATTGGTTCGTTGCGGCTCATTACACCGGTGAACTTTTCGCGCGTCAATTTCGGGTTATCAAGCTGTACTTCGATGCCAAACCAGCGGGGCATTACAGCGACAATTTCTGGCAGCGATGCTTCATTGAACACGAAGAGCCCTTTACGCCACGCCAGGACATCGTCTTGATCAAAATGCCTTATATCAATTCCTTTTCCTTCGGCGTATATCAGCTCGGAACCGGGTTTGATGGTCTTTTTTTCCAGTTGATTGCTGAAATTAACCGAACCCTCAACAAGGGCTATCTTTATCGTGCCGGAATCATAGGAGTTAATATTGAATGCAGTGCCCAAAACTTTAATGTCCCCTTTTGTCGTGTGTACAATAAAAGGTTTGGAGGGATTCTTCTTTATATCTAAAAATGCCTCGCCATTAAGAGTGATTTCACGGGTGGCGCCGGTAAAACTGAAAGGAAATTCAAGCGTAGTGGCAGAATTGAGCCAGATTTCGGAGCCGTCGGAAAGAAGGATGCGGTAATCGAGCCCTGTCGGCACAGTGAGCCTGTTAAGGCTGGAGGCGGTTTGTCCTGCGGATGCTGTATAGCTAAGCGATTTTTGGCCGTTGTAGAGGTGGGCTCCGGTGGCTTCAATGCTGTCGTTGGTCTTCCCGGAGAGATCAAATACCTGTCCGCCGGCAAGTGTCAGTGTGACGGATTTCGAAGGCGTTTGTTTTGATGCAATCCTGGTTTTTATGTATGGTGCCCCTGCCTCCCCAGGTTTAGAGAACCAAAATTCATAAGTGGCAAACAGAATAAAAATTACTGCCGCTGCAGCACCAGCCCATTTCCAGCTAAATCGCAGGACGGATTTGCTGGCGTTACTGCGGTCCGTACCGTCAATAATAGCCTGGGCCTCTATCCAGTTCTCATTACTTGTAGTAGAAGGCCTAGACAACGATGATTGATGATATTTTTTCAACATGTTATCCCAGCAGGCACGGACATTTTCATCGCCCTCGATAAGGGCCTCCAACTCAAGATTATCCTGGTCACTAATGACCCTTGCAATCTTCTGCGTCATTAGCTGGTATGTGCGGCCGGATATTTCCACGTTTGACATTTTACTCCCCGTTGCTGGCATTTATACACAAAAATGAAGTGAAAGTACTAATAGGTTCCAAAATATTTAATAAATGGTTTGTTTCAGCCGGTTCCTTAATATTTTTGAGGCTTTCAGAAGGGTGTTCTTAACGGTCTGGACGCTGATGCTGAGCTCCGTTGATATCTCCTTGCCGCTTTTTTCATGGACGTATCGTAAAGCGAATATTCTTAATGCCTGGGGAGAAAGAAGGTTGAGTGCGGTGAGTATTTCCTGCTCCAGTTCCTTGTGTTCCAGATTTGTAATGGATGACTGGATTTGCTGTGGCAAGGCTTCCTCGACAATAGGTAGTGTTTTTACTTTATTATCTCTGATATAGTTAAAGCTCCTGTTTTGAATACTCGTATAGAGATAGCTCTTGATGATTTCATCATCAGATTTGTTCGATACTCTTTTCAAATTCCTGAATAATTCTTTTTGCCAGAAATCGATGAAGAACTCCTGCACGAGATCCTGGGAGGCTTCTTCATTGCCAAGAAGGTCGAATGCAACAAAGACGAGCCATTCCCGGTATTTATTGTAAAGAGTGATGAAGGCATCTCCTGATCCTTGGCTCAGTTCATCTAGCACATGCAGGTCCCTATCATTGCTTATTGTATGCATTCACATGAATTATAGCTTCCTTAGGTAGACAGTGGAGGTTAACAATATTACCTAAAGCAATGCTAAGGTAGATTTGCAATAGTAAAAAACCAACTGCTTCCACTTTTTTATTTTTGTGGAAGTATCACGTTTCACTCTGCAATTGTTCAATGGATAAACAGTCCCCTTAATGAAAGAAGATTGGATGCATTCTATGATCACCTGGCAAGGCTAATGAACACCTTCTTCCTAAAGTTAGTCCGAAAAATACAAAAGAATGTGAATTCCTTGTTAACCGGAATGTAAACATATTGTTAAGCGTCCCCATGGAAGAGATTGATTAATAATACCTTTGGAAAAATGGTGTAATTATCTCTGTAAATGATATGGTATTCCGGCTCGTTGTAGAAATAATCCGGGAGGAATATATCATAAGAAAAATTAGAGAATCTCTAAAGATCTTTTTTGCGTGGAGCTATGATCTGTATTTTTTTAAACGCTGGCATGCCTTATGGAAAGCTATTGAAATGTCTGACAATGGCTGTTGCAGTTTGTAAAAATAGTTATCATCCTGTATGGTACTTTTTTGATCATTCCGTGTATGAATAATTGTCAAGGATGGAATGTTCTAAATAGTCGTCATTAGAATAGCTACCTGCAACTCCTAATTAATAAAATGTCTCGCATATGCAACCAATGCTACTGCACCTTCGCCACCTATTACCTGTTATCTTATTTTCCCTTTGTTGCTATTGCTCAACTGCGCAGGCCTCTGCTAACCAGGGCGGTGATACTAAAGTTAGTATTACCGGCGGCAAAACGACACTCAGGGATGTCTTCAGGTCTATTAAAAAACAGACCGGCATGTATGTGATGTACAGTGTTGGTGCATCACAGATCAGCCAGGATGAGATTGTCTCGATGAATTTTAAAGAAACCCGTCTGGATGACCTTTTCGAATACCTCTTTAAAGGCAAAAACCTGCAGTGGAAGTATAATAACAATGTCATAGTAATTTCTGCAAAGGAGGAGAGGGTTATCCCAAAAAACGATAGCGACAGTTCCATAACTTCCATCGCCGTTTCCGGAACTGTCACCGACGCCAAGGGAACGCCGTTGGCACGCGCCACCGTTATTGTCAAGGGTACTGGCGATGGAACAACCACGGATGAGGCAGGGAAATTCACTCTGTCGAAGATCAGCAAGGATGCAGTGCTGGTTGTCACATCTGTTGGCTTTGAGCCGCGCGAAATAGCTGTCAGGGGCAAGTCTATTCTTGTGCAGCTCAATGTCGACGTGAATGAGCTTGACGAAACTGTTGTCATGGCCTACGGCACAACGACCAAGCGTTACAACACGGGCAACATAACGACCATCAAGGCAGAGACGATAGAGAAGCAGCCCGTAGCCAACCCACTCCAGGCCATCCAGGGACGTGTTCCGGGGCTCTTCATCTCCCAGAACACCGGCATGCCTGGGGGCGGCTTCTCCGTGCAGATCCGTGGAAGGAACAGCATCACTAACGGTAACGACCCCTTCTACGTGATCGACGGGATACCCTATTCGTCCCAGACCCTTGGGACCATTAACGGTGCCCTGCGTGGTGGGAACCCTTTGAACTTTATTAATCCCAGTGACATAGAGAGCATTGACGTGCTGAAAGATGCCGACGCGACTTCCATCTATGGAAGCCGCGCCGCCAACGGCGCGATACTTATAACCACGAAAAAAGGGAAACCTGGTGCAACCAGGTTTGATGTGAATATTTATTCTGGAATAGGAAAGGTGACGAGGAGGATGGATTTAATGAACTCGCAGCAATATCTTGAAATGAGGCATGAGGCGTTTAGGAATGATGGAGCCTCTCCCAATCCAAACCGTGATTATGATTTGACCTTTTGGGATACCACAAGGTATACAGATTGGCAAAAAGTGCTGATGGGTAATACTGCTCACTTTACCGATGCTCAAGTATCCGTATCAGGCGGCAATCAAAATACTCAATTCTTGATTGGAGGAGGATATCATAAGGAGACAACGGTTTTTCCAAAAGCGAAGCCTGACAACAAATATTCAGCCCGACTTAATATTAATAATAGATCCTCAGATGGAAAATTCAAGCTTGCATTAACTGCAAATTATATTGTAGATAAAAATAGAGTCGAATTATTGGACCTAACTAGACAGGCCATTTTCTTGCCGCCAGTTGCTCCTGCTCTCTACAAGAGTGATGGCAGCCTAAATTGGGCTCCGATTTCCGCTGGCTCAGCAGGAACATGGACGAATCCCTTAAATGATTTGGGAGTCGAGTATAATGGGAATACTGCAAATTTGTTGGCAAACGCCGCTCTAGGATATTCAATCGCCAAGGGCTTTGAAATTAATGTTAATGCCGGATATACTAATTTAAGGACAGATGAGATATCGACAACACCATCTACTATTAATGATCCAGGGAATCCACCAATATCAGGTTCAAGCCAATTTAACTCAACGAGAATTAATTCGTGGATTATTGAACCCCAGGCAAATTATAGATTATCCATTGGAGGAGGGAATTTATCTGTTTTATTGGGGGCCACTTTTCAGCAAAACTCAAATGACGGCCAAAACGTTTCCGCACGGGGCTATACTAATGATGCATTATTGAAAAATATTAAGGCTGCAGGTTCAATTACAATTGAATCTATTACAAGTGCTGTTTACAAGTATAATGCATTTTTTGGCAGGGTCAATTATAATTGGAACGATAAGTATCTTCTGAATCTTACAGCAAGAAGGGATGGTAGCAGTAGGTTTGGACCGGAAAAACAGTTTGCAAATTTTGGTGCAATGGGAGCCGCTTGGATATTCTCAAATGAGGATTTTTTTAAGAAGAATCTTCCATTTTTGAGTTTTGGAAAATTAAGGGGTAGCTATGGAACATCGGGCAATGATCAGGTAGGTGATTATCGATTCTTAGATGTATACACGAGCACTCAGTATAATTATCAAGGGATCCAAGGATTATACCCTGCCAATTTGTTTAACCCTGAGTTAGCTTGGGAAGTCAACAAGAAGCTCGAAGCAGGGATAGAACTTGGCTTTTTGAAAGACCGAATCTTTTTAAGTGCGAGTTATTTTCGTAACCGTTCTAGCAACCAACTTGTTACCACTCCACTGGCTGCTATGACGGGATTTCAAGATATCGCTTCAAATCTTCCTGCGTCGGTTCAGAATTCGGGTGTTGAAATCCTTCTTAACAGTCAAAACATACTAACAAAAGACTTGGAGTGGTCTACTTCCTTCAACATTTCCGTGCCAAGGAATAAATTATTGGAATTTCCAAACATTGAAAATACATCCTATAATTTTAATTATATAGTTGGCCAGCCAATTTCAATCAGAAAAGTCTTTCATGTTGTTGGAGTTGACCCGGAAACTGGTATTTATCAATTCGCCGATAGTAAAGGTGGTACTACTGCTTCCCCGTCATCACGGAGAGACAGGATCGCGATTGTAGATAACGCACCAAAATATTACGGCGGAGTTGAAAATAGTGTCCGATACAAGTCGTTGAGTTTGACTTTTTTTGTTCAATTCGTCAAGCAAACCGGGCAGAATATTTGGGCATCTTATAGTTTAGTACCAGGCATGAAAGCTAATATGCCTCAGGACATGTTAGAACGTTGGAAGCATCCAGGGGATAATGCAAAATATCAAATGTTAACACAGACCTATGCCGCTGCGGCTGACGCATATAATTACATTCAAGGAGTAAGTGATTTTGTTTACAGTGATGCTTCATATGTTAGACTGAAAAACATTTCTCTTTCATGGCAAATTCCTCAAAAGATTAGAAACGGAATGCATTTACAAAATGCAAGGGTATATTTCCAAGCTCAGAATGTTTTGACTATTACAAATTATTTAGGATTTGATCCTGAAACACAGGGTATTCTACTTCCTCCTCTCAAAGTATTTACTATGGGCATTCAGTTAACACTATAAATGCCATTATGGATAGGATAATTCTATTAAACCTTAATTCTATGCACTATGCAAAAGGACCATTTTTATTACTTGAAACCTTTAATAAATAGGAAGTACATCTGTCGATTCTTAATACTATCAATAATGTTTTACTTAGGCGGATGTAAGAAATTTATTGAAGTGGATCCTCCAAATACGGGAATTGTAAGCACTTCAGTGTATGAAAGTGATGCTAGTGCTTCAGCAGTATTGACAGGAATTTATAGTCGACTGGTTGAGAATCCACAAGGAATTGTGAGTGGAAACTACAGTATTGGGTATTTGTGTGGTTTGTCCGCGGATGAATTAACTAATTATTCGGCAGACGATAATAAGATTGAGTTTTATACAAACGCTCTTACTACCTCCCGTTTTAATTATTTTTGGAATGATATTTATCAGCAAATATATGTGGCAAATGCTGCTATTGAAGGAATTGAAAATTCGAAAAGCATTAATTCCTTGCTGAAGGAACAACTTCTAGGTGAGGCGTACTTTGCACGTTCATTTTTATATTTCTACGGTGTTAATTTGTTTGGAGACATTCCTTTACTACTTTCTTCTGATTATCGTTCCAATAATGTAGCGCAACGTTCTTCAGGGGCTATTGTTTATAACCAGATCGTTAACGACCTAAATAAGGCTAAAACGCTCTTAACCGATGCATATCGCACGCCTTCAAATCAAGTTACTAATGACCGTGTGCGCCCTAACAGAATGACCGCTGCAGCATTGTTGGCAAGGGTATATCTTTTTCAACAAAAATGGAAGGATGCTGAAGAGCAGGCAAACAGCATTATCAGTGCTTCTGATTTGTACCAACTCTCCACCAATTTAGAAAATGTATTTTTAAAAGAAACCCGCGAAGCAATTTGGCAAATGCAATCTGTTTACCCTGGTGCAAATACCTTCGATGGCAACTTTTACGTGCTCTTGTCCCCTCCAGGTTCTGGTCAATACGAAGTGTCCCTGAGTAGTCAGTTGCTTGGTGAATTCGAGCCTAGTGATAAAAGGCTTAAGAATTGGATTGGCTCATTTACTGCTGATTCGGTTACCTATTATTATTATCCTAATAAGTATAAAGCCTATGCAATAGATGAGAGTGTGCCCGTAACTGAGTATACTGTCGTGTTTAGGCTTGCAGAGCAATATTTAATTCGTGCCGAGGCACGTGCACAGCAGGGTAATGTACAGGGTGGTATAGATGATTTAAATGTAATCCGTTCTAGGGCTGGTCTAACAAATTCCACAGCCGGAACGAAGGAGCAATTATTAAATGCTATCTATCACGAACGCCAAGTTGAGTTGTTTACCGAATGGGGCCACCGCTGGTTGGATCTTAAGCGTACTGGATTAATAGATAAGGTTATGCCTAAGGCTACAGAGCAAAAAGGTGGTACCTGGAATACAAATAAACAACTGTTTCCAATTCCATTGGTCGAGTTGCAAAGAAATTCTCATCTAACGCAAAACAACGGCTATTAAATATATTCAACTAATTGCAATTATAAAAAGTAATGACATATTTATGAAGAAACTACCCTTATTTATCATTTTATGCTTTTTTGTTAACAACACGTTTGCGCAATACTTAGGAATTAAATTTGAGACCTTATTGAACTGGGAACAGATAAAGGAAAAAGCCAAAAATGAAAATAAGTACATTTTTTTGGACTGTTTTGCGACGTGGTGTGCTCCATGCAAATTTATGAGTGAGAAAGTGTTTCCTGATTCATCCGTTGGTGCCTTTATGAATTCTAATTTTGTAAATGTAGCAATCCAAATGGATCGAAAGCCAACTGATGCGGAATTGATCCGGAGATGGTATAATGATGCAAGGAGTATTGAGGTAAACTATTCCATAACAAGCTACCCCACTTATTTGTTCTTCAATCCTGATGGTGAAGTAGTTCATCGTATAGTTGGAGCAACTGGGGGAGAACCATCGAATTTTATTGTAAAAGCAAAGGATGCACTTTTGCCTGACAGTCAATATTATACCAGGATTAGAAGGGATAATCAAATCCATAAGGACTCTGCATCGTTATTTATAATGATAAAGACTGCTCTAAATAATGGTGATAAGAGAACTGCTGAAGAACTTGGGGCTTTTTATTTGAAAACCCTGAAGAATCCACTTCTGAAGGAACATATTCTTTTGCTGGAGGAAGCTTTAAGATCGGCGAAGGGAGTATTGTTTGAATTTTTCTTAGATAACAGATTTAAAATTGATAGTATTTTGGATTTGGATAGATATACTGCTAATAAGCTTGCCTCACTTGTCTTAGATGAAAAATTACCTGATATTTTTAAACGAAACGCTAGAATTATAAATTATAAGGACATCGCAAATCAACTAGCAAAGAAATTTAGTCCGTTGAAAGAGGAAATCAAAGATGGACTGAAGAATAAACTGCGGAATCAAGTAAAAATTGAATTCGGTGATAGTCTTTTCAAGGAAAATGTTCCAGTTCCGACCTGGTCAGGTTTAATCCGTCATTTTCAACAAAGGTTTCCAGGTATTAATGTTGGTCTTATAATTGCGTTGGACAAGCCCGCGTACTATAGATACAAGGGATTGAAAGCTCAAGCAATTGATGCTGCATACGATTGTTTAAAAGGATATGGAAATGATATGAGTAATCGGGAATTGAACATTATGGCTTGGAATTTATTTCAATATGCCTCTGAGAAACATCAATTGAAGGAGGCTTTGAGATGGAGTCGAAAGACGATTGATGAGTATCCTAATATTAGATATATTAGTACAATTGAATACATGGATACTTATGCTAACCTTCTTTATAAGCTTGGAGAATATGAATCTGGGATTAAATGGGAACGTCGAACTATAGAAAAGATGGAATCTTTGGATCCAAGGGTGATTGATACGTCATTACTTAATGAATTCAAATTAAACGCTGCTAAAATGAAGGCAGGGGAGAGTACATGGCCGTAACGATAATGCCCTTTTCTTTCTCTACGGGTATCGTAAGAATATTTCTGATAAAAGTTTAATAGATATGTGATCAATTATTTGAAATATAGCGGCGGAATTAGTAAATTAATAGAGATATAAATTTCAAATGAAATTAAGATATTTAGAACTCTGGTTTGTTAATTGCTTGATTCTTATTTTCCATTTTAGCACAAACTTAAATGCTCAGAAGAAGACCATTGACTATTATTCCCACAAAACATGGCCGAAAATAGTGAAGCCTGAAATCAGTTGCAACGGCGATTTTGTAATGCATATTATTAAATTCGGTGACAGCTGTTCGAATCTCGTTCTACAATCTTCAGTGGATTCTTGGAGGAAGGAGATCTGCAATGTTGTTAATGCCGTTTTTTTGGCGGATGGTCACAAAGTTCTATACGAAACTTCCAAGGATAGTATTGGAATAGTTGAATTAGGAACATCAGAAAAAGATGTTGTTCTGGAAGGAAGAAATATTATCATTAGTAAAGGAGGAGATGGCAATTGGTTTGCCTTTCAAAAAAGGAAGACTCCTAAGGACTTCTTTTTCCGGAATATTTTGACTGGCAGTGAATTTAAGTATTCTAATGTGATTAACTTTAAATTTTCAAATAATGAAATTGGGGTTTGTTTACAGGTTCAAATGTTTTTTGACAAATCTTTAAAGAAATGCATGATTTACCGGGATTTGATTTCTGGAGAGGAAGTCAATATCTGGAATGGCTTTGATATAGGTTCATATGCGTTTGATGAATCCGATACTACTATTGCATTTGTCGGTGTACAAGATTCGGTCAAGTTTGAAAATAAGCTTCTCTATTTTAAGAAAGGAATGATTCGACCAATCGTTTTGTTGGATGAAAGTAATAGAGGCATGGAAAGAAAGACTGTTAGCACAACAAGAGATATTGGGTTTAGTGCTGATTGCAAAACAATTTTCTTTTATCTTGAGACCAGTGATGACAATTTGAAAGTTAGAGCCCGTGACACAACTGGCAATTTGATTATTTGGAATTCCTTCGACGATATTTTGCGTACAGATGTGCCTAATTTTATTGATAGAAGAAGTTATGCTACTTGTATGAACTTAGAACATCCAAATCAAATAATTCCTTTGGAAATTGGAAAAGATGATTATATCGATCAATACTCATTAGATAGTTATCCTAAGAGGTATTTAATTGTTAGAAGTAACTCAAATGGGAATCATGGGGAGTATAAATGGAGGTCATCTGCGAAACCGGATATTTGGCTAGTTTCAATTGACGATGGGATTAGAAATTTATTACTAAAAAAAACTATTGATACTTATGTCAATTTATCTCCAAATGGAAAATTTGCTATTTGGTTTGATAGAAGAGAAAGGCAATGGTTTGTCTATGACATTAGAAAGAAAGTTAAGAGAAATATTTCACAAGAAATTAAGTACCCTTTGAATGCCGATATAGACTATCATTATTTATCTGGCCCCGCAGATAGAGAGTATTGGTTTGAAAATGATTCCGCTGTGCTTTTATCTGATCGATATGATTTATGGATGGTAGATCCGAACGGAAAATGGCCTCCTAAAAATATCACCAATGGTAAGGGAAGAAGTAGGGGGATACGTTTTGGCGTAGTGAATTTATCCCAAGTTGGCACTTCGTTGCATCCGAGGAATGGGCAAGTGATTATTACAGCTTTTAATACTAATTCGAAGGAGAATGGAATTATAAAGTTGCCAATATCAACCAAAATAAATGTGGATAGCTTTAAAATGTTGAAAAAGGCCGTTTATTATGACTATGTATATACGCCGGGTTTGTCTCCAGATGCGGACTACCGCCCTTTTTTGCCTTTAAAGGCGCAGAATGCAGAACGCTATTTGGTAAAAATGACGGATGCTCATAGTTTTCCGAATTTATGCGTAACTGAAGATTTTGCTTCGTTTATGCCATTGACTGAATATAATCCGCAGGAGAAATATAATTGGTACACAAATGAGCTACTACATTGGAGGTCGGGTATTGGCGAAAATTATTGTGGTATCCTTTATAAGCCTACAAATTTTGACATAAACAAAAGGTATCCATTAATTATTCTTTTATATGAAAAGTTCTCTGACATATTAAATGCGTATTTAAATCCACATTTAAGCAACGGTGTTTTAAATATTCCGTGGTTTGTTAGCAATGGCTATCTAGTTTTTGTGCCGGATATAAATTATAAGATTGGCTACCCTGGTAAAAGTTGCCTGAATGCCGTTTTGTCTTCAGCAGAGTATTTATCGAAGTGCCGATTTGTCGACAAGTACAAACTGGGTCTTCAGGGAATTAGTTACGGTGGTTTTGAAATTAATTACATAGTATCTCATACAAACATTTTTGCAGCTGCAGCCCCTGCCGCAGGTGTATGTAATTTAATGAGTGAGGCCGGGCAGATTTCAAATAATTCAGGGAAGCATGAATATTACGAAGAGCGACAAGGGCGAATTGGTTCCTCTCTTTGGAAGTCACCCGAATTATACATTGAAAACTCACCTATTTTTTCTGCGGATAAGGTGAATACCCCATTGTTAATTCTGCATAATAAATTGGATGATGCAGTGTATCCTATTCAAGGTATTGAATGGTTTACAGCGCTTAGGCGCCTGGGTAAGAAAGCCTGGATGCTGCAATATGTTGATGAGAATCATAGTTTGTTGAAAGAGAGGAATAAATTAGATTACTCCATTCGTCTTGGCGAATTTTTTGGGTTTTATTTGAAATGTGAACCTAAGCCCAAATGGATGGAGGCAAATAATTCGAATTGAACAATACAGTTAAAGTTTAATAACTGTTACTTTTATTGACAGCAAATGTGCAAATTCTTTGTCTATTAGATTGAGAGAATATTCTATTTAATCAAAAAATAATGGCTACTTATCGTAGCCATTATTTTTTGATTAAAATCAAATTGATTCGTTAGCGTTTGAAGTATTTTATTTTACTGTGCATACGCTATTTTTGTTCAGACGTGACTAGAATCAGTTTGATGTTGTTTTCAATCCGGAGAACGTGTTTTTACATTTTCCACCACTGGTGATTTGAGTGAAATATGTAGCTGTCGGACACGGACTCGGGTTTGGTTTGTTAACTGCGGTCCAGCAATTCGCCAGCCTGCAACCATTGGCGGCAGAAGTAGTATAGAGCCGCAACCCACCTGACCTCTTATTGTCGACATTAAATGCAAATAATGAACCAGCAGTCAAAATTGCTGTAAGAGCTCCTAAGATCATTTTTCCTTTTGTCATAATGAATTCGCTTTTTTGTTCAAAAAGCAAAACTTTAGGGTTTATTATTAGATACCTACTCTTTTCTACAGGTTTTCGGTTACCCCTGATCAATTTAGTTGTTGGATTGTTTCAGATGTTTCGCAATTAGTTTATCGTTGACTTACACCCTGTGTAAATGGTTTTGCATTTCCCGCCAACAGTTTTTTGGGTGTAGTAGTTAGCTGAAGGGCAGGGTGATGGATTTGGGTGATTTACGCAAGTCCAGCAATTAGCTAGTCTACATCCATTTGCAGAAGAAGTTGTATAAAGTCTTTGATTACCTTGGCGCTTGTTTTCATTAAATGCAAATATTGCACTGATCGAAATAATTGTTATGATTGTTCCTAGATATAATTTGCTTTGCATCATAATGCTTTTTTGTTTTGATTACATTTTTTAAAAGATGACCCAGTAGACCGTTTGCCAATTTCCGCTTATCCGATTTTATATGTTAATCTGTTAGAGTTAATTTGTCGTTGTTTTGGGGCCGAGGCATATATTCTTGCACCTTCCACCAACTGTTTTCTGGGTATAATAAGTGTGTTGAGGACATGGATTTGAGCAGGTTCCATCACAACACCAACAATTAGCCAATCTGCACCCAAGTGCTGTTGAGGTAGTATAAAGACGGGATCCACCATTAACTCTTTGCTTTTCGTGGGTAATTGCGAATAAAGCGCTTACAGTCAGTATTGCGGTTAAAATTGCAAGCACAATTTTATTTTTTGTCATAGGACAATTGGTTTTATTTCGTTTATTTGAAATTTAGCTTTAACTCTTTTTAATTAGTTTGTACTGGTCCTTGGTCCAGTATATACTTCCTTGCATCTGCCAAATACTGTTTTTTGTATATAATATGTAACACCAGGTCCACATAGATTTCCTGTGCCAGCTGCAACCCAGCATTGGGCAAGTCGGCATCCATTAGCCGCAGATGTTGTATAAAGCCTTTGACCTCCATTGTATTTTTTTTCGGAACTAAATGCAAAAACAGAGCAAATGGTTAAAATGGCTGTTGCTGTGCCGAGTATAAGTTTACCATGTTTCATTTTAATTAATTGTTTAAGGTGATTTTTTATTTCGTTCGGCTGGTTTACTTCTCCCTTCATCAATCATTAATCGTATTTTGGACTTTTAGTTAGTAGTAAGATGGCTTACTGAGGAATGATTGTGAGATTAATTATTGAAAATTCCTTTTAGATTGTCTGTGGTCATGTGATAATGTTAGGAATAAGTCTACCTTTTTGTATTGTGCTCATTTTATGAGTATAACCTTAAATTGGTTTCATTACCGACGAGTTTAAATTGCGAATGATCTTTATTCAAATGTTGTTTAGTCTTTTACCTGAAATTGCCGACGTGTTATACTAAGTCCTAGAATAAGTATTAATATCAGAAGTACATTAATTGTTATATGGATACCGTAAGGAAGCCTTTCAAGAAATCCTCCACAACTGCATGGGATGTAATAGGTATAAGTATTCATATATACTAAGTAGCTCGTGAATAAAATCATTAAAATTAAAGTTGCATATAACCCCCTTACTCTCCATTCTTTAACTACGAGCATTGAAGCGACGGCCAGTTCTACAATCGGTATTATCCAGGTTAATTGCGATGGTATTATTTTTGAAACCGGGCTTTGATCTATTTGGGATCTAAACTGGTTATAATCAAATAATTTGGATACTGCTGTGTAAGTTAGAAGTAGTATAAAAATAATTGTAATCGTATCTAGTAGGATTTTTTTTAGCATATAACTTCTTTCTTTTAATATTCATGTACTACCAATGTAGATATGGATGATTATAATTGTTTGGGATGTAAGCACGCAGAAAAAAGTGTATTATTCCGCTATTTCCAGTCATTAAACCTGGATTGGTGTTGGGAGTTGCATCTACCATCCAATAGGAACTGCTATCTCTATTGAGGCAATACTCATGAAGAAATAATTGGACCATCCAATCTGACCTTAACTCCCATTCATGTCCTTTGAATACTTTAGTTGCCTCAATGTATAATTCTCCGATCCCTGCAAGGCCATTAGCAAGTGTTAAATCTCTGAAAGTGGTGGGCATTGGGATCTCGGTAAGGACTCTTTCGGCGATTTCCTTATACCTATTATTACCTAATACTTGGTAAGCTTTAATAAAACAAAGGGTAATTCCAAGAATGCCATTTTGCAGCCAGCTATCAACTTCCTTACTCTTATGGTGGGTATGCCAGTAGAGCTGTCTTCCTTTTTGAGATTTGGCCTGGTTCAAAAGCCAATCGAGCCCCTTGATGGTTGCTTGTTTCGCGGAGGCATGATCATATTTGTTGATATAACCCAACAGAAAGCACAATATACCAGCCATGCCATGCCCTAGTCCGGTGTAGACGAGTAACTCTTTTGTATCTTCTGCCTCTGCCAGCCATGAACCATCCTTTTGCTGGGTCATTACGAAATGTTCTACGATTTTGCTTAGGTGTGGTTCGGCCTGGTTTGCTCCGGTATATTGAGAAACCCTCAGTATGGCAAGACCTTTTCCAGCCAGGCCCTTGACAATTCCATTCCCGGTGAGGTTGTCATTGGTTAGTGAGTCATGGATCTGCTTTTGTATTGCTGGATCATTTGTTATAAGGCCTTCCTCAATTCCCGAACATAAAGCCACTGCGATTCCTGAAGTGCCTCCAAAGAAGCCTCCGGGAGCGTCCGTGATATTCTCCTCATGCCAGGTTTTTAAAAATTCTATACTATTTTGGTAAGCAGTGTTGCATAGACTGATATCAAATCCCGCTTTTCGGGCTTCGGAAAGTGTGTACAGTATCCCACTCAACCCTTCATAATAGCCGGGATAGATGGCCTTAAGTTCAAAATCGTAGAAATTCTCGTTATCCCGGTGATATGCCTTGGAGATCCAGATATTGTTTTCGTTTATTTGTTCCTGCGTAAGAAGGCCTGCTATGCCGGCAGTAATCCTTTGGGCAATGGCTTCTTTGGGCGCTAATTCTGAAGGCTGCCATATGGTGACCGGAGCTTTAAACATTTGTTTGCTTCGAAACTCATTCAATGCTTCCTTTAATTGTACAAGCGTTGGTCTTTGCTGCGGATCTGTCCTGAAACAGGCAGCTATCAAATCAACGAGATTTTCCTTATCGATAAAGAATGCCAGCTGGTCCTTCAGGGCTGCCTGGTTCTCCCTGGCAAAGCTCTTTGGGAACAGGCCGGTAAATATGGCCACCAGTGTGGCGCCAATCGCGTAGATATCCTGTTTGACAGTGGGTGTCCTTACCTGTTCCTGCTCTGGTGACATGAACCCTTCGGTCCCCATACGGAAAGGGGGATAGGGTTTTTGCTGGAATTCCGAATATGAGAGTTCCAGGTCTATGAGCCATAGTTGGTTTCTTTTACCGATGATGAAATTGCCTGGGGTAATGTCGCGGTGGACATAACCTTTTTGATGCATGATGCCTATTAGATGCAGGATCTGCGCAGCATAGTCTATCAACTGAAGCCGCTGTTCGGCAGGTAGCTGCCACCACAATCTTCCCTGGTACATTTCTAGGAGTGTCATGTCGAGATTGACGCCCTTGATATACTGCATGACCAGGTACGTATCCTCGTTTTCTTCAAAGTAGTCATACACTTTTGGAATGGGTAAATGGTCCTGCAGGTCCTTGTGTAATTCAAACTGCCACCGGAGCCTGTCACCCATGTCCCGGCCTTGCGAGTCTGCGTTCATACATTTCCGCCCCTCCTTGATGACGCACCATCTCACTCGATAGAATTTTTCCAGCCATAATGCCTTTTTAACGGTTCCCTTGATATCGTCTTTTAACAGTTGCCAGCCTTTATATTTATCCTGTAGTACTGTCTCCGGTTTGGGCGGCTGTGGACTGGCAATATTTCCAAATGGCCAAAAGGCGTACGCTGGAAAGGTAAAGGGAATGGTGGCCATGTCCCTGACCAGGTGGCCCTCGTCGTCATAGATATATTCATCTACGCCTCCTCTCGCATTTTGCTGAAGGACCGGCTGGCAGCCGCCGTAGCGGGTATAAACGACATTTTTAAGCCTTCGGTCAGTTAGTATCACCGGTCCCTTGAATTCTTTAGTCAGATCAATAAGTGTTTTCGCTATTTCAGCAATGCCTTCTTCATTTCTTGGATAAACGGTCACGACTTTGCCAAGCTCAATGAGGCCATAATTCCCATTGAGTAATGCACGCGCCGTTTCCGGGTCCCTGGCAAACCGGAAGGGATGGCCTTCCGTTACTAGAAATGGGATAATTGCTTTGAGTAATGCCGGTATCTGGATCCTTATTACTGCGATATCAAAAAACCAACCCTGCACCCAGTCGACCGTTCCTACATGGTAGTAGTTCTCTGATTCCGTAAAGGAGAGATGGTGCTCGTCGAGAAGGAAGCGGTAGGAATCCGGTTCTGCGGATTCCCGTATCTTTTCCTGTTCAAGGAAGTCTGTTCTGTTCTGGAGCGTTGCCATTGCTAAGGATTCAGGGTTTGAGTTGTGGGTTTACCTTTACTGTGCCGGATGGTGCAATCCCGCTTTACGACTGAATTGCTTCTAGTATTTTCTTGATATCACCGTCGCCGTTATAGATCCTGATGAGTTCCTTATTTTTATTGTAGATGGCGACGAAGGGTACCACTCTTGGCCGGAAGGTTTTTGCAAAGGAGTAATGATAGTCCCTGCCAACCATGATGTTGCTGTATCCTTTCAGGTTGTAATCCTCACTGAATTGCTTTAGTTCCGGATATGGCATGGCGGTAAGAAAAACAAACTGCACCTTTTTTAATGCTTCCATATTTTGTAACACCGCTTTTGTTTCGTCATGGCAATGCGCGCAATCTGTATTAAAATAAACCAGGATAATCGGAGAACCTGCCGGCAATTTTTCAGAGGTTGTTTGCGTACTGTCAATGAGGATAAAGTCAAACGATGGCAATTGAGCAATTTCCTTTTGATAGTCGTTGTTATTGTTGGGTTTACAAGAAACGCTCAGTGAAAGCACTGCTAATAAGATGATATACTTCATATGCTGTTATTGCTTGAAGATTGTGTATATGGGTTGCTTAAAGCAAGACGCTGCCTTACATAATGGAATTTCCAATATGCTCAAATTATGTTCTAAAATTTACCTGCAGTAAACGTTATGTACTACTTGAGGGTGGCATAGCATTACTAACTTTAAGGGTTACGGTAATTTGTTTCAATAAAAGTTTGAAGAGTAGAGTTTACCGATTTTGCTATATGTTAACCTGGTTATTTTGATAGTGATGTACACTGTGAGATGATGGGGCACTTCCTTCTGCAGACCTCACCAGTCTCTCTTTATAAATTTCGAATTTTTTTTTCAATTCCAGGGCAGACTTTCGGGTCAATTTTGGTGGACTTTCGGGTCATTTGCTTGGGAACTGCTTTTCATATCTCTTCAACGTCCGTACAAAACCTGACTTGTCTGAGTACCCCAACACTTCTGCAATTTCACCTAGCGTCAGCTTGTTGTCTTCCCTCAGCCTGATGGCCTTTTTCATGCATTCGTAACTAATGAATTTGTGTATGGTCATTTGCAGGATGTTTTTGAAGCTCCGCTTGAGCGTCGACGGGCTTAAGGCATATTTGTGTGCAAAGTAAGTCAGCGTCTGTACTTTTATGTTAGGACACTCCCTGACTTCTTCATAAATAAGCAGTATGGTATGCATGTGCGGATGGGAGAGTTTGCCGGCTTGGTTGTCATGGGGCAAGGTTCCCCTGTAGAGAAGTAGCAAATTTCGGATCGCCTCTTCCAGCAATTGCTGGAGGTTCCTTGCCGGGTGTGGCTTTTTCTGACGCCTGCCGGGAATTGGGATGCCGTTTTGCAATACCGCAACACTTATTCTTCTTTTCACACTACCGTCACCATTATGCTGCTTGCCAGGTTCTGATGGGCCTTGCGATACAGCAACCTCACGAAGGAAATTGCAGATGCCGATAAAATTGTATAAGTCGTTTTTTGCTGGATGGCCCGCCTGGGAGCCGTTGTTTGTTTCGAGTATACCCATAGCATATTGAGGTTTCAAAATGCCGGCTGTTGAAATGGATTATAATGCCTGTCGTTGTAAAACTTAGGTGATTTTACAAAATGTCTTATGCTTTCCGCTACTGTTATTTGTTCCAGTGTGCCAGGTTCGCCGATGCCCAATCTTGCGGCAAGGATTTTTTTGACACTGGCAGGAGAGAGGCAACGGAAATCATATGCTTCAGAATCCCCTTGCTGCACTTTGAGAAAATAGAGGGGAGCCCTCAGCCGGCCTGTGTAATTCATAGATTTGTATAGCGTGAACAGTTGTCCATGATCCCTGATGTGTTCTACTATTTCTGTGCCGAGTATGTTGGAAATCCGTTCTGCTCCAAGGAGGCCGAACAATATCGGGTGCCTGGGACGTTCATCTAGGTGGCTGAGTTCCGGCAGATCCACAGAGTCCGGGTGAAGTAGCCATGATGCCGGGAAATGGGAATCGGAGGTGTAGTAAAGCTGCATCCCTCCGTCGTAAATGACTGCAGGAATATCGTCTCCATGGATTTTATTTCGCCTCATCCTTACATTGACTGGCAGTTTACTGACAAGACAGGCATCTTCGAAGGGCTCAATGCTCGCAATACCGGCACTGAACAGTTGCCTGGTACAACTGAAATCCTCATCCTGCAGAATGCCTGTCAAGTAAAAGAAATCGTAGATGGGTAGGAGGTTGTACAACTGGTTTATTTCGGCTCCATGGTTTGCCCAAATCGCTTTTAATAGCCAGGGGTGCCTGTTCTGCCGGAGAATGAAGGCCGGTACCGAAACATTGGAGACGCCGGTCCACCGGTAATACTCGCGCTGAAACTCTTCAGGGCTGCTGTCCTCCTGCAAAAGGCTTTTGCAAAGAATGGTATGTGCAGCGGCACCGATTTTGGAATGCAACCCGTTCCAGCGGGAAGGAAAAAGTTGTCTTATAGAAAGATCCGCTTCGTAATAAGACAGATAGATATCGAGCGTGAAAGGATGGCCGCAGCCGGTTTTTATTTTTTCCTTTGTTGTATCGAATAACCGGAAGTCAGCGATAGCTTCTTTGATTTTTTTGTTCCACCTGGTTATCATGTCCTGCAATACAAAGCTCAATACCAGGGTATCCTCATTTCTTTTCAGGAACCTTTTTTCTTTCTTTCGCCTGGCGTGCAGGTCCATATAATTGATCGTGTTGGCAAGAGGATTCTCACTTATCTTTACTTCCGGGCATTTGTAGCCTGCCCGCTTGTAAATATGGCGGATAGCATCCTGTATGGCAGCATTGGGCGCTCGGTGTTCCCCTTTGAAAAGAAGCTCGTTCCAGAACTTCCGCACGGTGACCATCGTGTGATAATGCTCGCTGACAAATTCTTTAAGGTTTCTAGTCATAATTCCTTGTCGCTGGCTACGCTTTAACTTAATGTTTTTTGTTGTCTGATTGCCTGTTCCTTCTTTTCTGAATAAACCGGTGGCCTCGTAGTTTCGGCGACAGGGGGCAGGATCCCCCTGAAAATATTGAATTGAAGAAGCCCCATCTTCTGAAGGCAGTATTGGAGGGTGACCCGCAGGACACCAAGCCCGTAAATCATGCTTCTTCTGAAATTAATGGAAGAGGCCTCCCTGAAATATTTGGTGGGACAGGTCACTTCCGCGATTTCGTAGCCACCGTAGAAGATCTGTGCTATCACTTCGTTGTCGAAAATAAAATCATCGGAATTTTTCCGGAAGGGAATAGATTCCAGGACGCTCCTGTGGTAGGCACGATAGCCGGTATGGTACTCGGACAGCTTTTGCCGCATAAGCGTGTTCTGTCCTACCGTGAGGAGCCTGTTGAAAAGGTATTTGTATAACGGCATTCCACCTTTTATAGCACCCATACCAAGTATCCTTGAACCCAGCACCACCTTGTAAATGCCATTGGCGATGACGGAGGCCATTGGCTCGATGAGCGCCGGGGTATACTGGTAATCGGGGTGCACCATAATAATGATATCGGCACCCACTTCGAGTGCCTTTTCATAACAGGACTTCTGGTTGCCACCATAGCCCTTGTTCTTTTCATGGCACACAATATAATGGATACCTATGTCTTTGGCGACGGCCACCGTATTGTCCTTGCTGGCATCGTCGACCAGGATTACAACATCGACAAGGGAGCGGTCAATTTCCTGGTAGGTTTGGGGCAGGGTTTTAGCGGCGTTGTAAGCTGGCAGCACAACGGCGATTTTATGATTATGAAGCATAATCGGGGACGGATTTGGATTGTTTGTAATTCGCTATGGAAAAGTAGCTGCTGTTTGCACCACAGGTCGTCCATCAGTAATTATGCTTAACGAATAGCAGGATTCAGGGTTATATCTGTATTAAATCTTCGTTGGCACGGTTATGTGATGCAGTGGATAGTACAATTACCTTAACTAGCCGTATTTGTATGAGAATCCAGGTATCATATGAAATGGATTTTGAGGGTGACCAGTCATTGTTGCCAGTGATGGCTAATCTAAATTAATTAAGATGACTGCAATGAACACGCAGGCCGGAATTTTCTCACTTTTTTTTGTGAAGGAACTTTTTATTCAGGGAAAGATTTTCGATTTTACCATTACGCGTGATAAAATAGACACAATGAACCTTAAATGGCTGTTTACCTTTCTCCTGCTGGTGACAACAGGCCTTCAGGCCCAGAACAACGCCTGGTATCAATCCGCTTCATGGATTACGCCGGCAGAGGAAAAGGATACCCTGATGCGACCCTGCCCGGTTTTCCGTAAGCAGTTTTTCACAGACAAAAAAATAAAAGAAGCCGCACTTTATATTACGGCACTCGGGCTCTATGAGGCTGCCTTGAATGGCGCCCGTACCGGTAATGCCTGTTTTACCCCCGGCTGGACCAATTATGAAAAGAGGATACAGTACCAGGTCTATAATGTCAGGGAATTATTAAAAGAGGGGCAAAATGAACTTCTGGTCACAGTCGGGGAGGGCTGGTTCCGGGGTGCTTTTGGCGGCCTGATGAACCGTGATAATTATGGCCGGAAACCGGCACTATTATGCCACCTGATGGTAACCTATGCAGACGGGACAACCCTAAATATCGGTACGGACACTTCGTGGCGGTGTACGACAGGGCCCGTACTTCATTCAGATATTTATGGTGGTGAAATCTTTGACGCTAGGATAAACTATGCGCCCTGGGAGAAGGTGAGCACAATGGATGGTGTGCCGGGCAGGCTGGATCCAATTATCGCAGAGCCGGTGACCAGGCATCGCCCCTTAAAGCCGGTGAGGATCTTTAATACGCCCAAAGGTGAGCAGGTGCTGGATTTTTCCCAGAATCTTGCGGGCTGGATCCGGCTCAGGATAAAGGGCAAGGCAGGGGATACCATTAAATTATCGCATGCAGAAGTACTCGATAAAAATGGCAATTTTTACACCGGTAACCTGCGGGAGGCGAAAGCTTTGGACATCTATATACTCAAAGGCCATGGAGAGGAAGTGCTGGAACCCCATTTTACCTACCACGGTTTCCGTTATGTGAAGGTTGAGGGGTATAACGCCTTGGACGGCGAGTTTTTGGCTATTCCGTTATATTCTGATATGCCGCCGGCAGGTACATTCACCTGTTCTGATACGCTTATCAACCGGCTGCAGGAGAATATACTTTGGAGCCTGAGGAGTAATTTCTTTGACATTCCAACAGACTGCCCGCAGCGCAGCGAACGTCTCGGGTGGACGGGGGACGCGCAGGTATTCAGCCGTACTGCTGCCTTCAACTACCACGTGCTTAATTTTTTCAGTAAATGGCTGACCGACCTTAAAACGGACCAATGGCCGGATGGGTCAGTGCCTAACATCATTCCCAATATTTACGAGAGCAGAGGGGAGCGGCCGGGTGTTGCGGGTTGGGGAGATGCCGCTGTTATCATTCCATGGACATTGTATTGGGTTTATGGTGATTCGTCTATACTCAGCCGGCAATACAGCAGCATGAAAGCCTGGGTGGACTATGTAAGTATTGTCGCAAAGGGTGACCTTTGGACAGCAGGCGGCTACGGCGACTGGTATGCGCCGGGGGATTCTACCTCCCTACCGTACATAGACCAGTGTTTTTGGGCCTGGTCGACCCGCCTGCTCGCCAAAACAGCAAGCATTTTGGGACGGGAGGAAGACAAGGCAATGTATGAGGCGCGCTTTGAACGAATAAAAACAGCTTTTTTAAAGGCATATATTAGTCCCGCAGGTGTCCCGGTCACACCAACCCAAACGGCTTACGTGCTGGCACTCCAGTTTGAGCTGTTGCCGGATTCCCTAAAAAGGAATGCGGCAGACAGCCTTGTCAAATTGATCAGGCGAAATAATAACCACTTGGCCACGGGCTTTCTGGGTACACCATTTCTTTTGCATGTGCTCAGTCAACAGGGCCATACGGACGTCGCCTATGACCTGCTCATGCAGGATACCTGGCCGTCCTGGCTCTACCCGGTAAAAACGGGTGCCACCACCATATGGGAGAAATGGGATGCGATAAAGCCTGATGGTACGGTTACCGCAACCTCTTATAACCATTATGCCTATGGCGCCGTGGGAGACTGGCTTTACCGTACGGTGGCAGGCATAGATTTAGATAGTGCGGGCTACCGCCATATCATCATAAGACCGCAACCGGGCGGTGGCCTTACCTGGGCCAAAGCAACCTATCCTTGTCCTTACGGCCGGATAGTTTCTTCCTGGCAAATCATCGGTAATGAGTTTATCCTGGAAGTGGAGATACCCTCTGGAGTTGGAGCCTCAATCCACCTGCCTGGAAGAAATGAGGCAAGGGAGGTGAAAAGTGGTAAGTTCACCTTCAAAGTGAAGTTACCTGTCACTTGAACATTAACCATTCGGAGGCATTTTAAAAACGTAAAAGCAGTTGTCTATACAAATTTGTTCTTGTCAGCTTGTCAATTTAGTTGCTTTTTACCGTTATCCTCTCCTAATATTGACAATCAGGTTGGGAAAAAGTTTTACTGACCCAAGGCAGGTTTTTTAACTTCAAATCAAACCATGTGCGTTATTCGAAGGTTTGTCGACAAAAAATACTATCTTCAAGTATAAATTAATCCCGAATCTCTATAGCCTCTCATCTTTTGATGCTTGTGTCATCACTTCATTTTGATCGGTTTTTATTCAACTTGATCGGGATAAAGGTCGTGGTTTCTATTTTCCAGTACCAAATCATTTGGGCGATCCTTTTGGCCAATGAGCTAGTCTTTGTATATTCCAGTCTATTCACCATTCAGTAATTGAGTCATTTTATTGGATAGAAAAAACTTATGTCAACTGGGGAAACACCATCCCTTTTTTTGCATGTGATAGGAATTTTATCTCTAACCCCCAAAACATTTCACAATGTCAACACGAAAGCGTACTTCGACAACTTTTTTGTTACTGGTATTGGTTGCCAATTACCTTGCACTTCCCGAGGCTTTGGCGCAATCTAAAAGATGTGACGGGATTTTAATTCCGGATGTAACTATCAGGCATAATGAGTTCAAATGGGCTCAAACGATGATTAACATTTTTCATAGTCATCATATAGATACCTATGACGATTACAAAAACTTCATGGGCGATGCAACAATCCCCATTGAAGGAGTTCCATGGAGTTTTGGAACTAATATAACTGATAAAAATTTTAAAGAAGTCAGGGATGATTTGTTTAAGTATAATAGTCTGGATGAACAAAGGAGAAGTAAAATCAATGAAACTTTAAAATCATTATCCAATGCAGCTATTGATGCATGGGATAGGTGCCAGAATCAACTAGGTTTTCGTGTGTGGGTATTACAAGGTCCCGATCCGAAAACTTTTACTTTAGCAGCTACTTATCGAGGGCTAAGCGTCGTCCATTTACGGAATGTCAGTTTCAGTCAACCTGTTTCAACCGATGTTGGTGGTGTTTTTATGGATACCAAACTAAAGACGATTACCAGCTATGAATGGGGTGACGGAGCTCGGTATCAAACGTTTACACGTACTACCAATAATGCAATTGACATCGATGTTAATCCTAAAGAGGACAGAGTTGGGGACGGCTTGCATATTCAGTTGCCCGCCATTGTCAGTTCCACACCTCTGGTTAAAATAGAAATAGCTGATGGTGATCTCAACGCAAATGCCGAGGTTATCGGTTATGGAGTAAGGCCGGCTGACAATCCATCGTATCATAAATCATTACATCCTCTTTCTGTTTTTGTCAAAGAAATTGGCCCTACGCTGGACTTCGATGCTGCTTTCGCACATACACAAGCTTCGGCTACTATGTTAATTAATGCTGGTAACAACTACAAATGGTCGCTTGATATTCAAAATGTCTGCGGGGGTACTAGTATTGGAGATGGTGGTGGCGGTGAAGGTTACGTCACACCATATTACAGAACAACCGTAGCTTTACCTCCATTATCGTCGAAACTATCTACATATACAGTAGTTCTATCGGGTAACAGCCATGTAGATCTGGCTGGCCAGTCAGGAGAAGGCGGGACTGTGAACGTTAGTTTTTCAGTCAATGGACAAAATAAAAATTTGATTTTTAAAGTAGACAAAGGCTTTTCCTCAGACACTCTTATAATTCCTGATATACAGCCAGGCTGGTATTCTCTGGTTTTACAAATGCCAAAAGTAGGAGGAGGTAGCGCCGGCGCGAATATAGTTACTCAACCGGAATTAGTTCATAAAAGAATTATGTACCAGACAAACCTATCTGTGGAAGGGTTGACTAATACAAAATACAAACCAGCTCGACCATAGGATATTGGGCCGGGAGAAATCCTTCTTCTATTATTCAGGTTTCGATTAGTAAAATTTAATTCCGATTTCTGTCAACCCATTTTGCGATGTGTATTGTAGACGATCACAATTGGGAGACAAAAAAGATTGCAACACAGCAACAAACTAAACGGCACAAGTTCTACATTTTAAATGCTGTATTTCGTCGTTCCTGCATAATTAATTATTCACTTTCTATGGGCTAAATTACCTGTCGCTTCCTTTTTACCTCTTCCTGATCAATCCTTTCGGACAGAACCAGTGAAAATGTAAGCAGCAGGATCATCGGGACAATTTGGTAACGCAGAACCACCGGCGTTGCAAAAACACTGAAGGCAAAATTCAGGAGTAAAAAAGCTACCGCCACGATAATACCAAATTTTTGATGGCCGGTGCACCTCTTATAGGCGCCTGTTAGTAGGCTGTAAACCAAACTCGCTGCAAAGAAAATATTCAATATCAGGAACAAATAGGGGTAGATAAAAAATACGGTGCCCTGGAACTCAATGGATGGCACAAGGCTCACAATGTTATTTTTCAATTTGAACCACTTGACCACCGGGTCCCCGACAGAGTTTTCCCCGACATTATAGAACCCGAACTTTTCAAGATAGGGGATAAAGTAATTTTTGGTATTTAACCATAGATAATACCTGGCAAAGGCGATGGGGTGCTCACGGATAAGGTAGCTGCCGTATTTCTTATATATAGGAGAGACCTTCCCCCACGAAACAAACTGACCGGGGGCATCTTCGAAGTCATACCTGGCAAACATATACGGTTTTAGTATGGCATTGGGAACCTTGATAAAATAAGTTCCCTCGACGCTTTCGAGTACCCGGTATTCTGGCGGTACTTTTATAAAGTAGTTTCTTGCCATCCTGTCGAGCACCCGTATATCATCTGGTATTTTGGTTGAGTCGACGGTGATATGAGGATACATATAAAGCGCATTGTTGGCCAGTTGCCAGCCTCCGAATACAGAGAATTCCGCCGTACCGGTAACCTCTTTCGTCCTTTGTTGTGTATAGATAATGAAAGGCAAAATAATTATCCATGGTCCGGCGATGCCGACAAGCTTCACCGGTAATTTGTAGCCGGAAAGAAAAATGGCGATAAGGCTGACGAATGGATAATAAATCGCCGTATAGCGAAGCATAAAGGCAACGCCTATGAGCAGCGCCTGCAGAATAATGTTTGAGAGCGAAGGATACCTGTACATTCGGAACTGCAAGGTGAGTAACACTAGGGTGATTGCTGAGAAAAGAGCATCACTCAATACACAGTTAGACAGGTACAGGAAAGCAGGATTGAAGAATAGGAAAATGAATAGGATCGTCCTGTTAGTTTTGCTTAAGGAAAACAGGTATAACACTGAAAAAAAGAAGTATAGCAGCGCTACTTCTAGTATGAGGTACTGGATCCACACTAAAAAGACGTGAGACGAGGTGATAAAATGGATGAAGAGGATGAACTTGGAATACCCAATCGGCCAGAGATTGACCTTCATGTCGTAGAGGTTCGTGGATATATAACTGTACGAATCCGATATAAAATCGGGAAATGGATACAGGATCTTGAAAATAGAAAACTGGACAACCCCGCCCAAAATGGCAATCAGCAGGAAACGCTTGTTCGCCTTTTCGCTGAGGACAAAATGCAGCAGGTGCGACTGCCGGTTTTTTGAGAGTATGTTGTCAGTGGCTAGGGTAGACATTGTAGATTATTTTAAGGATATTCATCAATAACAGGCAAATATTTCTGCCTGCGTTAGCATCGGTCCTTTGTGGTGTTTGGGTAGATTAAATTAATGCATGTGCCTGTAAATTCCACCGCAGTGACAGAGGCTTTTAGCTTCGCTATTTTGGACAACTAATAATTTGCTGACTGAAACGAGTTGTAAGAGAAAAAGAAGGATATTTATTTTGACAAGTCTCGCTATGTACTTGTCTATTTTTGAGGGACGAATTCCCCTGGCCCCTATTGGCCGGGGGTTGTTTTCAAAAATCGATTTATTCCAACTGCAATTCTGATGCAGCGGAAAGACAGAACTTTCAATTCTGTATTCATTCCCTCAATGAAACCATTTGTAACCCTGCTCCTATTTTTGCTCCTTGCCAGCTTGGGGTTAAGATCTCAACCGGGATCGGGGCAACTTACGGCCATACTTGCCGACAGGCATTCTGCCGCCCCTTTGCAGGGATCGACCATCACACTGCTACATGCTCGTGACTCTTCTCCGGTGGCTGTCAGCTTTTCCGACCAAAGGGGTCGTTTTCTTTTCACTGGTCTTGCGGATAACAGCTATTTGGTTGTGTGCACTTTTCTTGGATACAGACCTGTCAGCCGTCAGGTGCTCATAAGTCCGGAAAAAAAAGTTGCGGATCTGGATACCATTTTTCTTGAAAGGACCGGCCTGGACCTGGCGATGATAGATATTACTGTCAAAAGACCACCGGTTGCCATGAAAGGAGACACACTTGAATTTGACGGAGATTATTATCGTCCCAGGGAAAATGCGAGGATGGCAGAGCTACTTAAAAAGTTACCGGGTGTCACCATTGAGAAAGATGGGACCATAAAAGTGAATGGTGAAAGTGTCAAAAGAATTTTGATTGACGGAAGACCATTTTTCGCAGATGACCCGAAGATGGCTGCACAGAATCTTTCATCGGATATTGTGCAGAAAATTCAGTTATTTGAAAAAGCGCCGGATGGTACGGTCGTAATAAGCGGCGATGACAAGGAAAAAATCATCAATATTACTTTAAAGGATAATTACCGCCGTGGACTTGTGGGACAGGCGTCAGCGGGATATGGAACCGAAGATAGGTTTGCCCTGAACGGCAATATTAATCGGTTTAGAAAGTCTGGGCAGATGGCTGTAATATTAAACGGGAACAATGTCAACGATTTTCTCGTGAGTGGAGGTCAGGTAGGCGATATGGGCATCCGGCGTAACTGGAACGGAGGGATAAACTATTTCGGCGAACTTTCAAAAAAAACGAATCTTTCCGCCAGTTATACCCTCAATGATACAAAAGTTGAGAATAACAGGAACAGCAGGAGAGTGGCAGTGATTGGTGACTCAAGTTTGTCTTATCGCCAGGAATCTGCTTCTATGAACAAACAATCGGACCATTCTATATATCTTATAATGGATAGTAAGCCTGATTCCATGACTATAATAAATTTGATTTCCAACGCCAATTTTTCTGCAGGTGAAGAAAGGCTCGATAACCAGTATCAAACATCACACGGCTCCGGGCAACTTCTTAACAGGGGCATTACCCGGAACCTTGGTGGATCAAATGGTGCAAATTATTCTGTTTCGGGAAATGTCCAGCGCAATTTTCCGCGGTCAGGCAGGTTGAACGCAGATGTAATATTAAGTACGGGTAGAAGCAACCGAACCAAATACAACCGGTCGCTTTTCGATGTTTTCGGCGATAGTGCAACGGCACACAGGCAGACCGTTGACCAACAGATGGAAATAAGCAATAACCAAAACATGTTGTCCTTCAGCCTCGGGTATGGTCAGCCATTTGTACTGGGTAGCGCGGTGGACATCTCTTACGAATTTTCAAGATCGTTTGCAGCCGCTGATAACATGACTTTTGAGTATGATACTGTCAAAAGAGCCTATACGCGGCTCAACGACAGCCTTAGCAACCTCCTGGAATCAACATTGTATCAGCAGCGTATGGGATTCAAACTTATCGGGAAAAACAAACAGTTCAGTTATAGCCTGGGTTTTTACCTTAAATTAAGCAGTCTGAAGAGCCACTTATCCAATAAAAGTATTGTGGAGAATAGCCTGGTTGAAAAGAAATTTATTGATTTCATGCCGAATATCTCCCTTTCCTATTCGTTTACCGGCAATAAACGGCTCGAGCTTGCTTACTTCACGATTTCAAATCCTCCAAACAGCGACCAGCTCCAGGTGGTGCCTGACTATAGCAACCCGCTTTTCATCCAGAGAGGCAACCCGGAGCTTAACCGCAATTTCATCCATTCCATTAACTTGTTATACAATTATTTCGGTTCCAGCCGTCCGGTGCGTTTTTATGCAAGGGCAAATGCGAGGTATTATCAGGATATGGTAATTAGTGCTTTATGGTTTGATTCTGCTGGTGTACAGCACAGCCAGCCTGTTAATGTCGATGGCTGTTTTACCTACCAGGTAAATATGGGTTCGACAGTTCCCCTGGAAGGTTTACACACCACGTTGGAATCGGCTGTGAATGCCAGCCTGAATGGAAACAGGTCCTTTATAAACAACCAGGAAAACAGGATTACAAACCTTCGCTATCAGGGATCATTGAATCTTAATTACAACCATGCCAATAATACTGAAGTCTCACTCGGAGCTTCCCTCACTTATAACCGGGCCAGTTATGACGTAAGCAGCGCTTTCAATAACAGCTACCTGAACTATTCCCTGGCGCTAAGTGCCGGTCTTGCATTACCTGCCGGATTCAGGATCGGCGGTAACCTGGAGTACACAAAAAATAGCGGCAATTCAGCCGGGTATAACCTCGGTGCTGCGCTCCTGAATGCGTCAATTGAGAAAAGCCTGTTTAAGGACAGGAAAGGATTAATAAAGATACAGGCGTTCGATCTTCTAAAGCAAAACGTAAGCATTACCCGTAATGTCGGAATTGGATTCATTGAAGATGCCGAGACACGCGTACTGCAGCGTTTTTTACTGGTGAGCTTTTCGTGGTTTTTCAAGCCATCTGGGACCGGGAAACCGGGCCCCTGAACTTTTTCTGTTATGGTTTCCCGCTAGGGAGATTAAACAGTTATTTTTGAGGTATTGAAATCGCCCTGTCTTTTAAGGCAGGGCGTTTGCATTATCTTAAGTATTTTCCGGCCAAAGTTTGCATATGGCATCTCAATATAACTGAGACCTGTATTCAGTAATTACCGGCTTTAAATGTTTTTCTATAATGCTTATTTTTTCAAAATCATCCTGATATTTCTTCCTGACGGATTCAAAATTGTTGGCCGCCTCCTCGCTCATGCTGGGGATATAGGTCTTAATCTTCTTCAAAAAATAGTCGTATGAAATAAGCGTTTCAAAGTGTTCATTAGCGTTCTTTAAAAAGTGTTCAATTAGTAGTAAGTTCTCCTTCTTTCCTATTTCGGTTTTAGATGCTTCAAATAAATTCAGGGAAGAATCCATGTTGAAGAAATATTCATATTGGTATTGATACCAAAAATCAAATTTATCTTCTAACTGTTCCCCGACCTCTGATGCCAAATATTCAAGGGAGGTGTGTTGAGATAAAAAAGTAATTTCGAAATCGTCTATTTTTTCCTTTAATGAATCATACTGTTTCTTCTCTTTTAATGTATCAAGCAGTTTAAAATAGTGGTTGAAACCGGCAACATCTGAAAAATTGATGATACTCGCCGCATTAATGAGCTTATTGGTCAGGATGACAGGCGTTTTAAGTTCATGAAAGGTAATGGCAAGATACCTCACATCATAAAGCAAATCATGGCATTCAATTTCTGAGATTGTATCAATACCTGAATGCATGAATTTATTTCTGAGGAATGGTATGTGGTACTCAAAGTAGTCCATGTATTGACTGGCATAGTCATACACTGACCGGATGTCGTTTACTTTATAAGACAGGGAAGGATAATTATGCTTATGGGGGTTAACAAGTTTTACCATTTCGGTAAAAATGCCCTCAATTTGCGAAAGTGCCAGCGCATAAAACCCATACCACTTTTGTTCCAGGAAAAGCGCTTTCATTTCAAGGAACAAATCTTTCCTGTGCTGTAAAATACCTGATGAAAAATCAATAGAGCTTATAATGCTTTGAAATACATGTGCAGGTGGCGAAATGCTTTTCAGTTGATCATAAAAGGAGGTTTTATCGACTTTATAGAGTTCAACAAGTCTATTGCCATCTTCTATACTGGTGGGAAGATCGTATAACCTGTGCCGTGCCTTATTAATTTTATCATGATCGAAAAAGGCGTCCGAATTCGGGAGAGAACTAAAATATGGTCTGTCAAAGTAGGCCTGCATTGCCCGTTCCGATATAGAGCCTGTATTGCCAATGGAACAGTTGTGCAACACGCGATCATCCAGCTTATATAAATAGTGATGGAGAATTTTATCCGCTTCGTCTAAATTGCGTTTATAAAAGGCCGCAATCATCATTTCTTGGTGGTCCCTGGGGGATTCCTCGCCACTCTTTAATTTCCTGATGAAGTCAATTTCCTCATATGCCAATATTTGATCAGTCCTTCTTTTTAAATCTGCTTTAACCGCTTTTTCCAGCCTCTCTTTTTCTATATAAGGAAGTTTTTCATACCCCAGAAATGCCTGCACAAATTCAGAGAAGATGTTGCCGGCTGTCCTCGAATACATTCCGTAATCACTAAAATGGGAATCATATTTGGCTATCAGCATTTTAAATACCTTCTGAAGTTCATTGTCATCTGGTGCATCTATTAACTCAAAATCATCCTCAATACATTGTAACAGGGAAATGGCTAATTCTTTATAGCTGTTAGCATAAACGTTTTCTCCCAGGGCAAGCACCAAGTCACGCCTGAAATAGGTTAAATGGCCATTATAATCCTCCATCTTTATCCTGTCGGGATTGTTAGCAAAACTGCTCGCGATATCTGTGGGAAGGTATTTGCAGATATCAGCATCCAGGTAGGTATAAATCCCGCTTTTCATATTTTCGTTGAAATAGGTAAAGTAAGGCGGTTTTGCCGTCTTCATTGCCCTGGCGACGGTATCCGCCTCAGGATAATCTGCTAGTTCTGGTTTAGTAGAAGTACATAGAAAATAATCCGGCATGTTTTTATGCTGGTCCCAGTCAAAATCTATTGACATGAGTGCATCGTTGTCCACTGTGGGCGATTCTGTTCCTTCAATACAATATCCTTTATTGGAAAAATCTCTGTTTCGGTTTGCCCAGAATTCCTTTAGTTTTTGGGCAGCATCCGGCTTTTCTTCAAATAGTTTGGGCGAAATTGCCAGGCCCACAACTCCCCATTTATTATAAGTCCGGAATTCACTTGGTTTTGTAATACCTTCGGCGTTTGCTAATTTCTGTGCCTGGACGGCCAGATCCATGAGATCCCTTTCCGAATCTACTGGATTTTTAAAGGGAACCAATATCGCTTTTCCTGAAACCGGGCAGGAATTGGAGAATACCATGGTATATGTATTAAACCTTGAAGCGGATTTTCGACCGTAGCGGATAGGGCAGGTAACTATAACAGCATCTTCCATGTCAAGACTGGTGAGCCTCCAGTCACTGCGCAACTTCCCTTGCTCCTTTAAAACTGCATTGTGCTCGTCTTCCCAGTATAACGATCCGATGAGGAGCACGGCGCCATTTAGTAGATTACTCATTTGATTAAGCTTTATAGCAATGAAATTTAAAGGCGTTTATTATAGAATTATTCCCATTGGTTTTAAGGAATGCTTGCCGCTAATGTAAATTGACTTTTGAAAAATATCTATCAGGGTCTGTTGAAGTTCCTTGATGTATCTGTTTGCGATTTGTTAGTATTTACTGATTATTGATGCTTTAAAAATAACACAAATATTCGGGTTGGATACGTATGCTGTAGTTCAGAGGCTGCCAGTTAGCATAAGTAAACCTCTGCAACTTTTATAGAGCGGCTATGGATATTAATTTAGGTGTTCAGGCAGCGAAATCCTCTTCCGCGGGATCATTTCGGCCGGCAGCACTTGTTAACCGGTGAAAGGATATTCTAGCCGCATATGTAAAATCCCTGTACCGGGTGGTGGTTGCCTCCCTTATTTTTGCTAAATCGAATAAGTTAAGGTTTAGATTTCCCAAATATCACATCATTATCTTCGTTTACCCTTGTAAAGCCTCCTTTATTTCCCCGGGATAAAAGAATTTTTTTCCTTCGTGCAGCCTTGTGTGCGAAGGCTAACGATTAACGACATGACTATGATGTATGAATTTGCTAACCTCGACGGGCTGGTAGAGGAAACCCTGCGCCCGGACAGACTTCGCCTTTCCCTTACTGAACCCGCCCAGGATGTTACGGAAATAACATTGCAGGTTGCTTCGGAAGAAAGAAAAAGAATTTGTGATAACCTGTACCACGGATACTTTTCAGCCATGGACCCGGCCAAGGTTTCACATTATATAGGCATCCATTTAAAAGCGGCAGCCACCTTGGCGGAAACGCTACGGCAATACATGATATCGTTGAGCGGGGACGACAGCTCGCAAATGGCAGTCATTTATATAGGCGTATGTACCGAACTGGAAGGGATTATTTCGTATATCCGCAGGCATTTCCAGTCTAGCTTTGATGAGGATACTTCCATGCCTTTTACGCTTGCCCGTTCTCTAAAACCTCAGGTTAAGGAGAACGTTGAAAACCTGCGGTTACAGGGTGATATTCTGCAGGAGCAACTGGCACTTATATTCGGACGCTTCAGCCAGTTTCTTGAACAGGAATATGAAACCATCTCCTTCAGGTTGTTTGGCTACTATCAGTTACTTACAGCGCAGTTGTTGTCGGCTATGGATGCAAAAAGCTGGACGGGTGCCGAATCAGTCAACCTCGTATTGCTCAGCATGAATTTTAACGCGCCTGAATATATCGCGTGGTTCACTGCGGGTTTTGTATCCGAAGCCTCGAAAATGTCCATTGAACAGCAGCTGGAGAAAATGGCCCGGTCCTTAAAGGGCATCGAGCAACTAGAGATGGCACCCGCCGTATCCTTCCCCTTGAAAGTGCAGCCGGCGTGGATAAATACACTTTTCAGTAACGGCAAGGATTTATGCCTTCTCGAGGGTCTTCCTTCAGCCACCCGGCAGCTTGCAGGCTGGATTAAAAAGGAAATGGAGTTCCTCGAATATACGCGGGCGCTGGAGCTGGCGGAAGTAAACGGTTTTGAAAAAATCAATACCGGCCTTACCATTTGGCAGCTTTCGGTCTTTATCGCCGTATTCCTGGAAACGGGTGTCTTTATCACCGAGAGTGAACACTCTTATTCAGCCACCATCCGTTCGGTAGGCAGGATTGTTAAGACCGTAGGCCAGGACAACCTGAGCCTGGAGAGCCTCCGCACCAAGATTTATACCTTGCGCAAAATGGAAAATATCAAAGCCAATCCTCCGGCCCGTAAGGCCCTGGAGGCCTGTATGGATCTCTTCTTCAAGTGCTATACGGTATGCAAAAAGTATTTGGGAAATTAATTTCCGGCTAATTGTTTAAATTTAGGGTCACTGGCTTGCAGCCATCACAATGGACACTAACCCTCAAAACCCATCCGTATGCGAACCCTGCTAAATTTGCTTGGCCATGTCGGCCCGCTTTCAGAACAACTCGCCACCCATATCCGGGAGATCATGCCCAGGAAAGCTTGCAGGAAATCAGAGATCCTGCAGGTGCCTGACCAACCCACCACACTGATGTTTTACATTGACAGCGGTCTGCTGAAGGCTTACCGCTTCGAAGGGAAACGGGAAATCTGTACATGGTTCCAGAACGAAGGTAACATCGTCATGTCGATACCCTCCTGGATAAGGGGGACACCCACAGAGGAATATATCGAGGCACTCGAGGACTCCGTGGTATATACCATCACCAAAGCGGAACTCGATTATATCTACAGCCATTTCCCGGAGTTTAATTTTAACGGGAGGGTACTGATGGAACAATACTACCTGATGGTATGGGAATGGTTTGACCTGGTACGCAGTAAGAGGGCGCCTGACCGTTACGCCTTCTTTGTTGAGCACTTTGGGTCCTGGGTCACGCGTGTACCCTCCAAGGACATCGCCACCTTTTTGGGGGTATCAAAATCGCATTTCAGTGTATCCAAACGCCTTGCGCGGTGACTGGCGGATGCTTCAATTTGTTTCGAAATCGAAACCGCAAATTGATCCGCGTTTTTTAATTTTGACATTAACACCGGTTAACCGCTTCCTGTTTACTTCCCTCTGCCATATGCATAGATCTTAATAGGTTGTTTTGTCCTTCTTAAGAACAAAGAGGCAACACTCGTACATTTTTACATATTATAAATAAAAATATATAATTGTTAATCAATCCGTTATTGTTGGGTACTGTACATGAACAGTGCGCATTCTTGTTGATTTTTTTCATTGATTTGACTTAAATGCTTGATCCTATGATGTATGAACTGTCAACCATGGAAGGAATAGTTGAACAGATGCATCCCTCGTGTGTATTGCATCTTACCGGTCACGGGGCAGAGGAAATGAGGGAAAACTGGCTTGACGCGATGCGAAAAGAGAAGGACAGGGTTCTCTTCGCCATGATGGAAAGAAGCCTTCAGTTGACGGAACATAAAAAAATCCGGTTATACATCGGCCGTCACCAGCATGCGGCCACTTACCTTGCGGACGTTTTGCAGCAGTACGCTTCCACTAACGGTACCCGTTCCCGTGAATCGGTGCGGGAATGGACGGTTTTCTACCGTCGGACCGCCGGCTTGCTGGAGGAACTCCTGTCGGAGATGTTGCGGCGGTTTGAGGAGTATATTGACACCCGGCAGACCCTTCACCATTCCTATAGATTTGCCGCAAGGGCTGAACTGGTCGCGATGGTCCGAGAGACAGAGTCGTTGGCGCAACGGACAGAGATTGATCCATCGCTGCTGGAGATTGCCCTGAAGCCTGTAAAAAGGTTCACAGAGGGAAAGGACAGCGTCATCACCTACCGGTTATTGCACTATTTCAGGGAACTTATCACCCAACTGCGAAAGCTGACGGATAGGGAAATGGGAAGTTACATGACCTATAACTTCCAGGTAACCACATCAACCGGCGGAGGAATAACGCCTGAGCATTCCGTCATTAACCTCAGGCTGCATGTCATGCTGCTTTACATGAACTTTAATACACCGGAATACGTGGCTTATTATACCGCAAAGCTGCTGGAAAAGCTGGGACCGTTGGAATCGACCGGCGAGAAGATAAGGTTGTTGCGCCTCTATCACAAGATCCTAAATTTGGTAAGGCTCAGGCCCGGTTTATCTTTGATGCCGGAACTGAAGGCGTCCGTGGTTGATCAGATTCAAAACTGGATTGTCGAGGAACTCGCTTATCTAAAAGAGCTGGAAAGCCACGAGGCTAACCATCACCTATATCCGTTTACGCAAAATAACGGTAAGCTGTCTTCTGCTGAAAGCAGTAAGAAAATACAGTTCATGGCCAGCGCTGCGGAACTGGCTTTGTTTATCCGCACTGCCCCCGAAGCGGAGATCATTGCATCTATGGCGCCTATGGAGCTGTTACGTACTTTCCAGGCATCCTTTAAATCGGTCGGCGCATCCGACAACAGCATCAACAGCCTGAAAAACCATTATTTCAACCCAAAGAAAACGGCCGCTTCTTCACTCATCCACCGGTTCCAGCAATGGATAAAGGTCCTCCGAAAGTATGAGTAGGTAATGCTGCGCTTAAATTTTTTATTCCATTAAGTAGTTGATGGTCAGTTGGTTGAACCTGGGTTGCGCAACCCGGTTGTGATGTTTGGCACCTGTTCACGTCGTTGCTTTGTGCTTACGTTAAACAATTAAGCGGATGAACAAAGCGGCACTACACCTGTACGAAGAGATGTTTCAGCAGGAAGAGGTCATCTTCTCCGGCGCGAAAGACATTGCAGAGGCACACCTGAAAGCGGTTCAGCTTATCAGTGACTCTATTGGAAAATTAAACAGCCTTTTGCGCGAGCGGTCCTTTGAAGATGACGCTGAAGAAATTCACTTCTTTAAAGAAATAAGACCGGCCTTTGACGGCAGGCTGCTTTTTCACCTGCATCTGTTGAACCACCATGACCGGAACCTGGCAGGTGCCGACAGGATCGCCTTCTGCAGACTGGAGCTAAAAGAGCTCCGCGCTTATGAGGAACGCAACAGGTCGTTTATCCATTACCTGTTGTCCCCGGGGGGACACCTCGACAGTTATTATTTTCTCCGAACTGATAACGTGGATCCCGCCTTCCTGGAGGATTTTGGCTACGTCTATGACCCTCATTTATATGCAAGGATGAGTGCCAGGCAGGCAAAATTAAAGGCCGGGAAACTGCTGGCGGAAATCTACCTCGAATGCCTGATGGATGCCGAAGGTGGCGCTGTGCGGACCGCCGGAAACCCGGAGCAGCTCGTATGGGAGGGCAATAAAGTATGGCTGGCGGAGCTGGTCTATGCTTTTTACGCGACGGGCGTCTTTGGTAAGGTGGATCTTCAGCGCGTGGTGAGGTTTGTCTCCGGCGCATTCAGTGTCCGGTTTGCCAACGCGTACAAAATATTTGAAGAGATAAGGATGCGCAAGAAAAACCGCACGAGCTTCCTTGATTTTATGCGCCTGAACCTCATCCGGCGCATGGACCTCGACGATGAATTTTCCCTGTAAATATTTTTTCCTAGTAGGAAGAGTAGTGAAAAACGCCCTTCCGCCTAAACCATTTTTGTACCGTCGGTTTTGAAAACGAAAAAATCAATTCTATGCTTAAAGGGATCAGTTGGAGTGAGTATGCGCAGGGCGTGGCCATCGTCCTATTCTTTTATTACCTGGTGGTCCTTATCCGGTTCAGGAAAAAGGCGCCAGAGGACGGTACGCAGGGGGTAGCTGCAGAAAAGCAACAACCTGTTACAAAACGCATCTGGGGCGTGAAGGAGGAAGTCTTTGGTCCTCAACTGTCGCAGGAACCGGCGCCGGAGCATAACCCCGCAGTATACACGCCGGAAATGGAGCATGAGGTTGAACCCCTGCCGGTCGGCGACTTCGGTGCGCTTGAGGAACTGGCCGGAAAGATAGGGGAAATCTTCGCAGCAGCGGGCCGCAATGCAAACCCGGAGGAATTATTCGCGGCAGCCCGCACCGAAATAGCCCGTTATCCTGTGCTGCACCAGCATCCCTACCGCAGCGCTATTACCAATATCGTTACCGGGAAAGCGTATCGCGAATGCGGTATTACAGTATCCGGTGAGCAGGTCGACCAGCTCTGGAAAGGGATGTAGCAAGTTCTTTAAATATTCATCATAAACTTTAGAAAATCGTATGAAACGTTCATGTGTTGTTGTTAGTGGTGTCGTTTGGAAAAAACTGTTTCATCCAAAAAACCGCAAAATGTGGCTTACCATTATCGTCCTTGCGCTGCTTATCGTTGATGCGTATGCGCAGACGGGCGGTGACGGTAAAAAAGGTATCCAGGAAGCGGAGACACGTGTGAAAAGCTATTTTGATGTAGGGACGCAACTGGTTTACGGTATCGGCAGCGTAGCTGGCCTCGTGGGCGCTGTAAAGGTGTATAACAAGTGGAACCAGGGCGACCAGGACACGAGCAAGGTCGCGGCGAGCTGGTTCGGAAGCTGCATCTTTTTAGTGGTAGTGGCCACCGTATTAAGAGCCTTCTTCCTTTAATACTATAACTCATGTATGCCAAGGATATTACCAAAAATAGATATAGAAGGCACGGTGTTCCGTGTCGACAGTCAGGCGATGGAGCTAAGGCCGGTAAATGACGCTGATAAAACGGTGTCGCTAAGGGAACTGATCGCCAGGGGAAAGTTAAATGATCACTCGGTTACGTGCCTCTTCGACAGGCGGAAAGGAATATTTTCCGAACTGCCCTATGACACGATCGTGCTGCCAAAGGGGACTGTAAGGGTTGTGTTGCCACATCCGATTGTGCTCGACCCGGTGGGCGTCGCCCTGCGGCACGGAAAAGCCGCTGACGCCTACACGAAGGTTTTCCCGGTGAAGCGTCTGCATAAAGCGGAAGTGTTGGAGACGGTGGTCCGCAAAATGCTGAAAGAGCCGCGCAATGTATCCCGGGGGCAGCAGAATAAAAATTTCAGGAAAAGATTTTAGAAGATAACGGTAATGAGCAGTGTACTTGAAATAAATAAGGGAATCAATAGACCCCTTGAGTTCAGGGGAATCCGGGCGCAGTACATCCTGTACCTGGGTGCAGGGTTGGTGGGGCTGTTGGTTGTCTTTGCGGTGATGTATCTGTCCGGCGTGCACGTTTACATTTGCCTGGGAGCGGTTTGTGTGGCAGGCTTTGTGCTTTTCTCCCGGGTAACGAAACTCAGCCAGAAATACGGGGAGCATGGGTTGATGAAGGAGGCTGCGTTTCGAAAGGTGCCGCCGGCAGTCATCTGCCGCACAAGAAAGCTGTTTATCGATTTGTCGCCCCGTGGGGCGATAAAACACGGCAACTTAAATTTTTAGTGAAAAGTATCGTGAAAAATAAATGTAGTCTGATGGCTGTGATATTGATAATCGTGATGGTGGTGCTGTCGGCACTGATGCTGCAGTTAAGAGACGGCAACGTAGAAGCCAAAAACCTGGAAAAGCTGCTGCCGCTGTATAAGGTAGAAAACGGCTGTATCCTGTCCAGGCAGGGCGACGCGACAATTGTTTTTTCGCTCCGCTTACCCGAAATTTTTACTTTAAGTGCGGACGAGTATGAAGCGTTGCACCATGTGTGGGTGCGGGCCATCAAGGTGCTTCCGGCGGGTACTATCATCCACAAACAGGATTGGTTCACCCGTGACACCTATAAGGCGGACCTGGAGACACAGAAGAGTTTTTTAGGCAGCGCCAGTGAACGTTATTTTCACGGCAGGCCTTTTCTTGGCCATAACTGCTACCTGATGATAACCAGGAAAGCTGCCGGCCGCAAGCCTTCGAGCAGCGTTTTTTCCAACCTCTTAAGACCGTCCATTGTGCCGCCGCAGGCGGTGAATAGCACCGCTCACAGTGATTTCATGGATAAGGTCTCCCAGTTTGAAAAATTGTTGGGGGAAGGCGGTTTCATCAAACCTTCACGGCTGGATGATGAGGCGTTGTGCGGCTCCCATGGTAAGCCGGGGCTCATTGAACAATACTGTTTCCTGATGCCGGAAGGTGAACAGCCGCTGATGCGCGACATCCTGTTTAAACCGGACTGGAGAATCGGAGAAAAGCATTGCCAGCTCTATGCCATGAGCGATGTGGACGACCTGCCTTCACTTTGTGGTTCCCGCATCACCTACGATAAATACTCTACCGATAAAACAAAATTCTCTGTCGGCTTTGCCGCCCCGATGGGACCGTTGCTTGACTGCAACCACATTTACAACCAGTATATTTTTATAGAGGACACGCAGAAGGTGCTGAAGAAGCTGGAAACCAAACGGCGGCGCCTCCAGTCCCTTTCGGCTTATTCAAGAGAAAACGCTATCAGCCGCGACAGCGTGAACGCTTTTCTTAATGAGGCCATCAGCCAGCAGCGTCTGCCCGTCCGTGCACATTTCAATTTGATGGTGTGGTCGGACGATGTTAGTGAACTTAAGGACCTAAGAAACAAGGCTTCCTCCGCCCTGGCGCAGATGGACGCCGCGCCACGCCAGGAAATAAAGGGTGCCGCGCAGATCTTTTGGGCCGGGCTGCCCGGCAATGCTGCTGACTTTCCACTCAACGACAGCTTCGAAACGTTCGCTGAACAGGCCAGTTGTTTTCTCAATGTAGACAGCAACTACCGTAGTGACCCGCCGTCGGAAGGCATTCGTTTCTGCGACCGGATGACAGGCAAGCCCGTCTATATCGACCTGTTCGACTCACCGAGGAAAACAGGGCTTACCTCCAATATGGGCATGCTGGTTTGCGGAACATCGGGGGGTGGCAAGAGCATGACGGTGAATCATATTCTCCGTACACTCTATGACCAGGGCGCGCATTGTGTCATCATCGACATCGGCGGTAGTTATAAGGGCCTCTGTGAACTGGTGGGGGGCTACTATTTTACCTACACCGAGGAAAACCCTATCCGGTTCAACCCATTCGTCGTAGGGCCGGAGGGACTCGATACAGAGAAAAAAGAGAGCCTCAAATCCCTGCTGGTCGCACTCTGGAAACAGGAGAATGAAAGCTTTATCCGTTCGGAATATGTCGCGCTTTCCAATGCGCTGGCCGGATACTACAATTATTTAAAAGAAAATAAAGACGTATTTCCGTGCTTTAATTCGTTCTACGAATACCTGCAAACGCAGTATGTCGATGTGCTGAAGGGTCACAAGGTAAAGGACCGCGACTTTGACATTGATAACTTCCTGTATGTCCTGCGTCCTTATTATTCCGGTGGCGAGTTTGACTACTTGCTGAACGCTACCGAAAATCTTGACCTGCTGAACCAGCCGTTCGTCGTCATAGAGCTGGACAATATTAAAGATCATCCGATTTTGTTTGGGGTGACGACGCTTATCTGTATGGAAATGTTCATTTCCAAGATGCGCAAACTGCCCGGCAAACGTAAGGTACTCATGATAGACGAAGCCTGGAAAGCCATCGCCAATGGCGGTATGGCTGAGTTCCTGAAATACGCCTTTAAGACCATACGAAAGTTTAACGGCATCCCCGGGGTTATCACCCAGGAACTGGATGACATGGTGTCCTCGCCAATAATAAAGGATGCGATAATCAATAATGCGGATATCAAAATACTGATGGATATGCGCAAATTCATGAACAAATTTGACAAGCTGCAGGATGTGCTCGGTTTATCTGAAAAAGCAAAGACCATCCTGCTGTCTGTCAACAAGGATAACCGGGAAATATTTGTCGATTTGGGTGGCCAGATGATGAAGGTTTTTAAAAATGAGCTTTGCCCCCATGAATATTACGCTTATACGACAGAAGGAAAGGAGCGTGTACGTGTAATGGAGTACGCAAAAACTCATGGAAGCATGGAAAAAGGTATTAATGCGCTCGTAAATGATTTGCAGCTCGAAAAAAAGGTCGTAAATTGATCCCCCTTTAAAATTTTAGCAGCCCATGAAAAAGATCTTTTATTTATCGATTGCTGCCACCTGTTATGCCTGCGGTGCCGGGACGGCAGTTGATACCTCTCAATTGCCTGGTACCTATATCAGGTACAAGGACCTGGGAACCGCACATGTATGGGATACGATTGTCATCGAAAAAGTAGACCCGTCTTCCGCCCGGTTTAACGTGGTACAGCGCATTACGAAAGAAAGAAGCGTTGATGGTAACTGGTTGCCGAAAGAGAATTCGGAAGAAAAAATGGATGGGAAATGGAACGAAAGGACGGGTGAAATTTATCTTGAACAACAGGGCAAGACTTACAGCCTGGATATGAAAAACAGTTTGCTTACCGACCAGGTGGATACCTTTCACAAAATAACTCCGCTGGTTAGATAATCCTTCTTCTTCAAATATTTCTGTTAATCCCATGAAACGCTGCCTTTAGGCGGACAGGATTTTTATTGTAAAAAAGTGAAGTATGAAAAAGTGTATGTGGATATTTTTGACCTGCTCCTGCATGACCTTTGTCCCATTAAAGAGTCATGCCATTATCTGGGCAGTGATACAGGCTGCGGCCACGAAAGTTATCAAGGCCATGGACCTTGCCATCCAGCGCCTGCAGAACCAGACCATCGCGCTTCAAAACGCCCAAAAAGCCATTGAGAACACCATGTCCAAACTGAAACTGGGTGAAATCTCCGGTTGGGTGGAGGCGCAGCGCAAACAGTACGAACAGTATTATAGTGAACTCTGGAAAGTGCGCAACGCCATTTCCTATTATCGCCGCATTAAAGAGATTGTGAGCCGACAGGTGGACCTGGTTGGTGAATACAAGCGCTCCTTTGCCCTGTTCAAAAAAGATAAACATTTTACCCCTCAGGAAATTAAGTTTATGGGTACCGTCTATGACGGGATACTCGACGAGAGCCTGAAAAATATTGATGAGCTTTTCCTCGTGGTAAACTCATTTACGACGGAAATGAGCGACGCCGGGCGCCTGGAGCTTATAGCCCGTGCAGCGGCGAAGGTCGATGATAATTTTATGGACCTGAAAAGCTTCAATAACGCTAACGCATTGCTTAGCGTCCAGCGGGCACGCGATGCAACGGAAATTATGCAGCTTAAAGCCCTTTATGATCTGAAATAGTCCTTACCCGATTAACCATAAATATTTTCACAATGAAACAGGTACTCCTGGTAACAGTGGTGTTGATAGCTGTTTCCAACTGTGCCCAGGCGCAGACCTTCGCCGAGTGGTTCAGTCAAAAAAAGACACAAAAAAAATACCTGCTCAAACAGATTGCCGAACTGCAGGCCCATTTTATCCAGTTAAAGAAAGGTTATGATATTGCCCGCGGTGGCCTGAAAACAATCCATAGTATCACCAGTGGTGAAATGAATCTTCACCAGGCATTTTTTACCTCCCTGAAAACAGTGAATCCTAAAATCAGCCGGTATTCCAGGGTGGCAGACATTATCAGTAACCAGGTGGCCATTATCCGCCTGAAAAAGGAGGCCATGCGCCAGGTAACTGGTCCGGGTAAGTTTGTCCAGGGGGACGGGGAAATGGTGAGTGATGTATATGCCGGCATCCTTCACGAGGCGGCTGCACTGTTGGATGACCTGGTAAATGTGATTACCAGTGGCAATTTAGAAATGCCCGATGACCAGCGAATCAAAAGGATTGAGGAACTGTACCTGGCTAGCCAGGAGCAGAAAGACGCAGCATACGGGCTTTACCGCGATATCAGCTATATCGCGGTCCAGCGGGAAAGGGAGCTCGCTGACGCAGGGGCTTTAAAACAATTCTATGAATTTAAAAAATAATACTGATGAAAAAGTGTTGTATCGGTCTTGTGTTGTGCAGTATTGTTCTTTTCTCTGCTCCGCGTGTCCACGCACAGGCGACGGAACTTATGCAGCTTGCACTCAATATCGAGAAGCTGTCCCAGTTTAAGAAAATCCTTTCGCAGTTGTATGATGGCTACAAGATCCTCCATGAGGGTTATAACCGGGTAAAGGATATCGCGGATGGCAATTTTAAGCTGCACCAGGCCTTTTTAGACGGTCTTTATGCCGTCAACCCCGGTATCAAAAAATACCGGCGGGTGGCGGACATCATCTCCTGCCAGTTGAAACTGGTGAGTGAATATAAATCGGCGCTGGCCATGTTCAGGAAGGCGAATCTTTTCAGCGACGATGATCTGCGGTATTTCGAAGCAGTCTACAAGGGCCTTTTCAACAAATCCATCTCTAATCTCGATGAATTGCTCATGGTAATTACGGCAAACCAGACGCGCATGTCGGATGACGAGCGGCTGGCTATCATCGATCGCGTCTTCTCCTCGATGGAGGAAAAACTGGTCTTCCTGCGGCAGTTTAACAGCAGTACGCAGGTGCTGGCCATGCAGAAACTAAGGGAAAAAACAGAGCTGCAGTCACTCAAACAATTGTACGAAATCAAATAGATATGAAAAAGTGCTGTTGTGCCGTCCTGCTTACCGTGACGGTATTTTTACCATACTTTGCGTCAGCGCAAAGCGGCGGTGGTGTTGCCGGGGAAATAAAGAGCCTGCAGGAGGTGCTGAGGCAATTGTATAAGGACATGTTACCTTTGTGCGAGAGCCTGATTGGGGTTGGCCGCGGCATTGCGGGCTTCGCTGCCACCTGGTTCATTGGTAACCGTGTATGGCGACATATTGCCCATGCGGAACCGGTCGATTTTTACCCCTTGTTCCGGCCCTTCGCCCTGGCCCTTGCCATACTTCTCTGGCCGTGGTGCCTCACCATCATGAATTCCGTACTCGAGCCCGTCAACGTTGGCACCGGCAACATGGTGAAAGCATCCGATAAGACCATTGCCGAACTGTTCAAAAAGAAAGAGGCGGAGATGAAAAAGTCAGAACAGTGGAAAGCACTGGTGGGAGAGAGCCAGGAAGGGGACCGTTCCCTCTGGATGAAATACGCTCACCCTGAAGCAGGGAAGGAGGGATGGGTCGACAAGCTGGGGCATAACATGGAGTTCCTGCTGGCCAAGATGGCCTACAATTTCAAAAACTCCGTTCGTTATATCATCTCCGTTATACTGGAAGTCATCTATGCGGCAGCGGCGCTCTGTATCAATACGCTCAGGACCTTCAACCTGATTATCCTGGCTATCCTGGGGCCGCTGGTACTGGGCATCAGTGTATTTGACGGATTCCAGCATACCTTAAATATCTACCTGGCGCGCTACATCAATGTCTTCCTCTGGTTGCCGGTCGCCAATATCTTAAACGCCGTATTGGGTAAAATACAGGAAAACATGCTCAAAATGGACCTTGCCCAGATTGCCGGCGGCGGCCAGACCTTTTTTAACAGCTTTGATTTGGGCTATATCATCTTCATGGTGATAGGGATTGTGGCCTATACAACCGTCCCTTCCATCTGTGATCAGATTGTCCATGTAGGTGGTGGCGGTGCCCTGCAGCAGAAAATAACGGGTATGGCGATGGCCGCTCCCGGGATGGCGATGAGCGCCCCGGCGATGGTCGCCACTGCCGGTGTCGCGGGAGCTGGTGCGGCGGGTTCTATGGCCCTGGATAATTTCGGCAACGCGGGCAGCGCCATGCGATCCGGTATGTCGTCCTCATCAGGATCCGATTATTTCAAGGATAAGCTCTCGGGCTGACAGATTCTTTCTATGAAGTTGTATTGTTCAAGTTGTAGTGCAGAACGATTTAAAATGTGAAAGAGATGTTTCATCAATTGAAAAATATAGACTCCGCTTTTAAGCATGTCCGCCTGTTTTCCCTTGTTTTGATTGTAGCTTCAGCGGTCATCGCATGCTACGCCGTTTACCGGAGCTACGCCTTCGTGGACACGGTACAGAAAAGAATATATGTTATCTCTAACGGCAAGGCGCTGGAAGCCGTTGCCGGCAACAGGGCGGATAATATCGGGGTGGAGGCGCGTAACCATGTCGAGGACTTTCACCATTGGTTCTTTACGCTTACCCCTGATGAAAAGGCGATCACGTCGAACATTACACGGGCACTTTACCTGGCGGACGAATCGGCCAAAAAGCAGTACGATAACTTAACTGAAAGCGGTTACTATGCCCAGATTGTAAGTGCCAATATCAGCCAGGACGTGACAAAAGACTCTATCGTTGTCAATACGGAAGCGTATCCTTACCATTTCACTTTTTATGGGAAGGAGCGTATCGTACGATCGACGGCCATTGTGACCAGGAAACTTGTCACGGAGGGTTACCTGCGTGAGCTGAAACAGCGTACCGACCAGAACTCCCACGCCCTGCTGATAGAAAGATGGGCCATCCTTGAAAACAGTGACATCGAAGTAATCAAACGGTAAACCATGTGGAAAAGAAAAACTGCTAAACTTCAGCAGGGGCAATCGGTCCTTGCGGCGCGGGTCAGCAGGCTGGTGCATGTTACCAGGGAACGATGGGTCCAATATATGCAGCGCCGGGAAGCAGGGCTGACGGTGCGGCAGAAAAAATGGCGGCTGGCGCTGTTCCTTCTTTTTTTTGGTTGCTGTTTCTCCATCATCCTGGTGGAGACGATGTTCAAAAGAACAAAACCAGGCATGATAAATATTACACCCATCGCCGTACCACAGCAACGCACGGCTGACACCCGTTTCAAACTGTCACGGGAGGATACCTTAAACATTCGGTCCTTTCGTGCCGCAATGGACAGCCTTCAATCGTCGCCGGAGGGACGCGCCGTGCTGGACGAATACTTTTCCAGGCGACCGGGTATGCTGGACAGCTTCCTGATGCTGGAGAACATGATCAGATAAAAATTATTCCATCTTCAAAAATGTGAGAGTGATGCAGACGCGAGACGAAAGAAAGAAAAAGTTTTTAATGGTATTACCACTGTTTGTACTGCCTTTTATTACCATGCTCTTCTGGTCCATGGGTGGTGGCCGGCCGGCAGTGGCGGCTCCTGAAACACCTGGCGGGCTAAATACCAGCCTGCCGGAACCGCAACTGGAAGGCCGCAACCCGGTTGATAAGCTAAGCCTTTATCAACAGGCGGAGAAGGACTCGCTCCGAAGAGAGGAGGCGCTTCGGAGTGACGGTTTTTTCTTTGAGGATCGTAAGAAAGCCGATACCATAAAAAAGAGCGATGGCAGTACAGCAAGCTCCTACCGTGGCGCAGAAGAGGACCCCAATGAGGCCAGGGTGAACCGTAAACTGGAGGAGCTTCAAAAGGAGCTGGAGAAATCCTCCGATTCGTCAACCGCGCGCAGGCAGACCATAACCGGCCCCGTTGACCCGGAGGCAGGGGAGGACTACCGGAAGCTGCAGGAAATGCTGCAGTCCATGTCTCCCGGCAATACGAACGTAGGCGCTGACCCGGAAATGGCGCAGCTTAATAGCATGCTCGATAAAATTATGGACATCCAGGACCCTTCGCGAAAACGGGACCGACTGAAATCCCAGTCAGAAAAACAGCGGACAAAGGTCTTCCCGGTCGAGCTGGCGGACCAGGATAATATAACCGGTACAATGCAACCACAAGGGCAAGTTGCAGACGCTTCAGACAGCATTTCAGTGAAAAGCAGCCGTACAGCCTTTACCGTAAAACGTTTCTTCGAGCTGGAGTCTTCTGGCCAGCCGCAGGAGCCTGCCACTGCCATCCCTGCCGTCATTCACGAAACCCAGGTGCTTGTATCAGGTGCCACCGTAAGAATCCGGCTCGAGCAGGATGTGTACATACAGGGCAGGCTGATACCAAGGGGAACATTTGTTTATGGTAAATGCGGTCTTAGTGGCGACCGCCTGCTGATACCGGTAACGGACATCCGCTTTGGCAATGCCATTCTTCCCGTCAATCTTTCTGTGTACAGCCTTGACGGGCTGGAAGGAATTCATGTGCAGGGATCCATCACGGGGGACGTTACAAAAGAAACGGCCAATGAAACGCTTCAGAGTCTGCAGCTCGCGGCGCTGGACCCGAGTATATCGCAGCAGGCAGCCGCCGCAGGGATCGAGACGGTTAAGGAGCTGGTGAGCCGAAAGACAAGGCTTGTCAAAGTGACGGTAAAAGCCGGTCACCCTGTCCTGCTGGTCAACAGCGACAACTAATTCTGGGGTCTTTAAATATTTTTTCATGGAACCTGTGAGGCTGGATTTTTTGGTGGACCTGGGCTTTACCGCGAAGTTATTGGCAGATGTCAAAAAACGCATATCGCAGGGATATGCGGGGTTTAAGCTGCCGGATAAAATACCCTTTCCCGGCGGTACGATGCGGTGCCTTTTGTTTTTCCGGTTCAATGAGTCTGCGCCATCCCTCATCCTGGAACAGTATGAAGCAATGCTTCAGACCGAAATGATGATTACCCACCAGGTGCTGGAGCAGATGGATACAAAGGCGCTTGAAGCAATGATGGCAGATATCAACTGGAACGCGCTGGAGTTCACCCGGCCCTTCCTGTTACAGTTCGGCAGGCCGGATGAGGTGCTCGAGGAAAAGGTCCAGGCAGTGTCCCTGGCGCTAAAGCAGCTTGCGGCTATGGGGGAGTCCGGCCAGACAATAGCAGGTCAGTTACAGCTAAAATACTGGTACGATACTTCTTTCAGCCGTGACTATATGAACATACCTGGTTTTGAAGCCCTTACAAGGCGCTATTATCCCGCGAGGGTCATTACGGCCCGGCAGGGACTCATCAAGGTGCAGGATTTGTATGAGCTGCTTGTAAAAGACCTGGAACAGGCGCTTACCGCCGGGCGGCGGAAGACACGCAAAAGGTAGCTATTGGAAACGAATTATTTAAAACAGTCAAAAACGTAGAATCATGAAAACAACAGGGATGATGTGTGGACCTGTGTTGCTGGCGCTGTTGTTAATAAGCTGTTGCCATCTTATGGCACAGTCACAGCCAGGCGGCAAATGGGAAATAGCGGTCTGTTATAATAAGACAACGATGCTCGTTTTCCCGGCAAGGATAGATGATGCGGATATGGGTTCCGGTGATATACTCACCCGTACTACCCGCAAACATGCCAACGTGCTTAAAGTAAAGGCGGCACGGGAGAATTTTCAACCAACCAATCTTAGTGTATTCACCGATGATGGCAGGCTCTTCTCGATAAACGTCAGGTATGAGCAGGAACCTCATCAGCTAAAATATGATTTCACTGCCACGGGCAACATTACAGACAGCGCCTTAACTGGGATGGCAGGCAATTCACCCGACCCCGCCACTATAAGGGAATATGCCAAGATACTGGCCTTTGCCAAACCGGTTATCAGGCGCCCCGGGGCCAAATCTAATCTTATCCGGCTTAACCTTCGTGGTGTGCATATCGCAGGCGACATCCTCTTCTTTAGATTTGACATCCGCAATAAAAGCGATATACCCTATGATATTTATTTTACCCGGTTTTACCTGCGGGACCGTTCGCATGCCAAACGAACCTCGAACATGGAAAAAGAGATACAGCCCATCCATGTTTATTTCACCACGGACAGCACGGTAAGGAAGGGCCACCCTTCAACAATGGTGGTGGCATTCGAGAAATTTACCATTGCCGATCAGAAATATTTCTCCGTGGAACTGTACGAGAAAAACGGTGACCGTAACCTGGCCTGTAAAATAGGAGGCAAAGATATTTTGAGGGCTCGTCCCTTTTCCCCGCCATCCTTTGCTAGGTAAATATTTTTTTCATCCATAAAGAGTAACAGTATGCAACAGCCAGCCAACAGGGTTAAAACTGCTTTGGAAGGCGTGAAGGCCGAACATGATGACCTGGTAAAATTGTTCGGCGGTAACAGTAAGAAAGCAGAGCGTCGCAGGTTAACAGAGTACCGCAAAGTATACCGCCAGTTCCGTCGTACAAAGGATCAAAACGAGAAGGATGCATTAAGGCACCTGAAGGACAGGATAAGGGATATGGAAAAAGGCCTTTATACCCGCGGGCAGAGGCTGTGGCGCCGCTCGGGCAGGATCATCGCGGATACCTTTCGGCTGGCTGATGGCGGGGTAAGATGGCTCTACCGGAAGATAACACCCATGGTGGGAAAGGCCATTTCAAAGCCTTCAAAGAAAGCGAGCGCCATCCAGTCCCATCAGGATATTGTTAATGATCTCCAGGCACCCGCTAAAGGAAAGACGGAGCTTTCTGCTTCGGATCCGTTGGTGCTGAAAAGAAGGGCCGGTAAAAGAATCGTTATCCGGGCAGGTAAAGGCAACGCTCAAAATATCGGGTAAAACGCGAACATTTCCAGATGATCATTACAAATAGAACGGACCGGCTGGTGGGGCAACTTAATGACCTTGGATTTAACGGGGAGCATCACCGCTCCCAGGTTGACTTTCACCTGGCGCGCGGCATTAAACTTTTTGAATTGATGGAATCCCTGGCAAAAAAGGAAGGGATGATGAATTGCCAGGTATTCATTAACAAATCCCAGAAGCGTAAATACCCGGTCGTGGAGAGCTACCTGGCAAAGTTCGCCAAAATCACCTCACCTGTTGGTGGAATAATCAACGGCATTGATTGCGGTGCCCTGGAGACGCTGATAAGGCTGGGTGGGTGGCAACCCGGATTGCTGGCTGAGCTCAACCTCCATTTCACGGGAAAGCGGTGTTCAGACTCTCTGCCCGGCAGGGTAGTGTCGGGACTTTTTGCACTTCCAAAAGGTCCGGATCCTTGTGGCAGGCAGGTCGCTGACCAGCTTATTTACCAATACTTTCTTGATTCGCCGCTTGCCTGGTTTATCAATGTACATAAGGTGCGTAACCAGTTTGAGACGCAGCGTTTCTTTTCTCATGGAGATAATATGGTGCACACCGAAGAAGCGTTCCGGTTGCTGCTTGCAGAAGCGGTATCGCCACCAAAACTTAAAACAGGCACGACGGTACGCAAACTGCCGGATACCAAAAATCAATCATTGCTTCGGCATAAATAATCCACATGGCAAATGAGCAGTTTAAAAAATTGTGTGAGCAGGTGAGTAGCCTGGGATACGGGACACCCGAAGTGATTGCCGGCATGTATACGGCCATTGAAATAATGGGTGCCGGGGAGTTTGAGGCTTTGAATACGGAGCCGGTCAAATTTAGCGGGGATAAACTGCATTTTACCCTGAGTTTCGGTGGCAACGGCAGTTACCCTGCATTACAGAGTGTCGCTGTAAACCTTTTCCGGGAGCAGCCCATCCGGCATGCAGTGATCCAGGGAGTGGATACAGCAGCGCTGTATGAACAAATGCGGCACATCAACTGGAGTATCGATTTTTTTGACCGCGAAAAAACGGAGTCAAAGGTAAAGCGTGATCCGGCCCTGCTCATGATGGCAAACAAGGCATTTGATGCCTATACCGTGGTTAAACGCCTGCTTGCCTCAGGAGAATCTGAAGGTATTGGCATCGGTATACAGCTCATGCGTAAATTCTGGCAGGACGGTAATTTTGGCCGGTCGGTGGGTTTCCAGAATGCCATCGCCTTATTGAACCCCCCGGTGCGGCACCGCTTTGAATTACATACAATACCACTCACCATGACGGAGTGCTATCACATGCTTTGTGGCCGCCCGGTCTGCAAGGAAACTTATATGGTTCCCGGAGGTGTCCAGACCGTCTGGCACCAGCTTGACCTGCACCAGCAGCGGGGCGACATGAATTACCATATGCGGACCTTCCCGGATTTTGATCTTAACCCTGTGCTTGACAGGCTGCCGTTTGACGGGGTAAAGGGAGACAGGCGCATCAGCGCCATAGCAAAATTGCGAATGGGAGAGGAGCTGGAAGTCATGGCACCCGGCGGCGGTAAATTACTCCTTTCTGTGGACGCAGCAGGCCAGTCTGTCACTATTTTCGATGAAACCAGGGAGATAATTTCCCTTGAGACCTTCCTTCGGGTGGAGCAGCATAAGAAGCGCCAGGCAGAGCAGACAAATGCCAGAACACGAACGAAAAACCGTAAAGGAAAAAAGGGCAGGGGTAAAAAAGAATAATTCAATAAACGCTTTTTTATGGAGATGGAAAAAGAGGTACACCAGCTTTTGAAGAAGCTGGACCGGTTGGGTTTTGACGCGGAGTATCATGAAGAGCAGGTCAGGTATTTTCTTTCCGGTGGTGTTAGCTCTTTCACCCTTTTTGAACCTAAGGAAATGCCAGAAGGTAAAATGGACGCCCAGATAAAATTAGAAAAGGACGCTCTTACAGGTCATTATGATATCGATGGATATCATCTTTCTATATACAGAAGCACAAAGTTTGAGCATGCTGTCATCAACGGCGTTGATACCAGGTCGCTGATTCGTACGATGGAGACCATCAACTGGTCAAAAGTACCTGAACAGGATTATCGCGACTTTTTCTCGGACCCTCAGGACGTCAGTAACAATAGCAAGGCAGTGCAGGCGCTGCGCAGCTTATGGATGCTGGGGGAAGAAGATAACCACCAGGGCGCAAGGATAAGGGATATCCTGATGTACCGTATGCTGACCGATACGCCGTTTGAGCAGCAATATGACCTTTCTCACCTGAAAAAATATTTTGCCCTCGAAAAAACATTTGATAAAAGAAATCTCCCAGGCATAAAACCGTATGCCTGTAACGCCCTGCTGGCAGAAATGTCCAGGGATCATCGGGCCGTGAACAGGCAAAGGCGTGTCCGGCAGGATGAAACAAAACAGGGAAAGAAGATCTGATGCTCAGATCAGGTAACCATTTTCGTGTAATGATAAGTGTGAAGCGATGGATAGTGTGATGTATGAACGTTTGTGTGACCAAATCGATACTTTGGGGTATCCCGGCCACGCCCTGAAATTAAAATTGTATGATGCACTCCGGGAGGGGAAGGAGCAGTTTACCATAAATCCGAGGCCCCCGCTCCGGTATGTTTACGAGGACCGGGTAACATTCCATCTTGGCTATAAAAAGGTTGGCCAGGAAGTGGTGCTTGCCAGCAGTCTCATGGCCGTTGACCGGGTGTTTCCCATAGAGCATGGTATTTATGGAGGGATAAATACCGAGGACCTCGAACAGTTAATGAAGCCGGTCGACTGGAAGATTGATTACCTGGCAAAAGAAAACCTGCAGAAGACCCCAACAGATCATAAGCTTCGCCAGACGATGACGAGGGTGTTGAAAATCATGAACCAACTGGAAACCCTGATGCTGACAGGAGACCAGGATGCCGTGCGGGTGGCCATGCAGTTGCAGCACCGGTATTTTCTGCCCGGTCCGATGGGATCGGAAACCAACCTGCGTCAGCAGCTAAAGGAAAATACCCGGCCGCTTTTTCATGATTTCGATATGGAGAAAATCCCCTTTACCTATCATGAACAGGTCAATTTACTTTGCGGCAGGTCGGTACGTAAACGAGTATATGCTGTACCTGGAGGAATAGACTGGTACTGGCACAAATTGCAACTGGATAAAAGGGTTGCGGAATCCAGCTATGGCATGCAGGTCTTTCCCGATTATGATCTGAATACTGTACTGGCACCGCTGCCTTATCCCGAAGTGAATGGCTCCAACCGGCACAGTGCGCTGGAGAACCTGCGGGCGGGGGAGTTGCTTACCATACTTTTGAACGGGCCAGGGGAGTACCAATACCTTGCAGCCGACCCCGGGCCGCGGTCAGTCATATTTTATGATCATTTTCTTTACCCGCAAAAGGCAGGTGGAATCCTCCCGGTTTCAGCCCTGCTAAACCAATCACCGGTAAACCGCCCGCCACCACAGGTGAACAGGAAGCATAGAAAACTTAGGTTCACAAACTTTTTTCGCAAAGGGAAAGGCGGTCCGCCCGCGTGACGCCTGCTATATGATTGTTTCATCTTTAAAATATGTGTGTTATGACAAAAGAGAACGAGGATTTTTTAAAGAGCCAGATGGTATATGCCGGCCATGTCTCATTAGTCCCTGACGTGATAAAACAGATAAAGGAAAGTAGCGCGGAGACTACATCCTGGAAGCCGGAAACAACGGATCATTTTGAAGATGGCTCCAAAGCCACTTATACACTTGACTTCTCCAGGGGACAGGAGCTCATTTTCTTCAATGGCCATAAAGCTGCACTTACTTCGCCCCCCCTGAAACATATCATGGTGGGAGAGGTAAGTACCGCGGACCTGGAAGTCATGCTGCAGAGCAGGCCCGTGCATCTTGCAGGGCAGCAATCCATAGAGGACTACCAGGCGCAGCTCAAGGCTTACAACGATACTATCACAGCAGATCTTGCCGTCCTGCAGAAAAAACACCAGACCATGTTTGTGCAAATGATGGCCCGGTATAACCCGGAAGTAAGCATGGAAATTCCGGAAAAGCTACAGGAGAAAATCGTGCTGGCCCGTGCCATGCATAACCCGGAACGTTTTTTTCCTTCCTGGGAGAATACGCACAAGGACATTGCCGCCAACCTGCTGCGTGGGCATCCTGCCCATCTCTCACGCTTTAAAAAAGACAATACCAGGTACCAGGTCTGGGAGCAGGTCAACTTTTTGGAAAAGGACAAGCACGGGAACCTGGAGCTGTTTACCTGGCACGAAGGATATGGTTTCAATCCAAAAGAGGAATTCCGCAAATACAACTTTCCTAACATCACTGATGAAACCCTCAATGTCATAGTTGCCTTCTGGGAAAAAGGGCATAAGGTGCGCATTTCCGCAGCGGACGATGCGCCCTTTCCCAAGGTTGATGTCTACCCGGATTTCAATAACAAATCATTTAAAATTTTTAATGAAGAGGGCGTCCCGCAGTATACCGAACTATATAAAAAACCGGAATTCCGGCGCAAGGCTTCAGAAGGAGAAAATAATATCAAAAAAAGTGTTGTTGATCTAACCGGAGGCGCCACCGCTGGGGATGATGAGGAGCAGGGCTTAAAAAAAAAGAATAGCAGACAACGGGTAAAACCGGAAGACGAACCCAAAAACAAAAAGGGCAACAGTATAAAATAAATCATTTGAAAAAGCCCCTGTCGTAAGACAGGGAGCTTTCTTCCAGTCAACAAAAGTATCCATTATGGACATCAGCAATAAGCGGTACCTGCTCATCCTGGAAGGAAAAGAGCGGACGGGTAAAACCTTCACGGGATTTTCAAAGGATTTCAGTTATGATTCGCTCAAAGATGCTTTCAAGGCGCTGGAGGAATGGGGAAACCACCGTTTTGATGAAACGATCGTCGCTCAGCAGAATGGTAAAATGCTTATTGAAGACGCCATCATTAAAGACAAACTGGATAACAAGGTCATCCTGTCGAAATTCCAGCTCAGGGAAAATGACATAGAGAACGTTCCGGGCGCAGTTTACATGCGGATAAACCATAATAAAATATCACCGGAAGAGTTTGAACTCCAGACCGGGATCAGCCTGAAGAATTATCGCATCTTTTGGAGAAATGTCGAGTATTACCAGGTTTGCACTACCGACAAACTGAAAAGCGAAATGCCGCTGCGCGATCCAGGCAGACGCCCGGTGAAATCGAAAAGGCACCGGATGATAAAAGCCAGGTGGAGATTTTAGAAAACAAGTAAAAAAGTTATGCGGAAAAGAATATGGCGAGCAATGATTACGTGGTATGCATTAACTACTATGACATGAAAGGCTATCATCCTGGTAAAGAGATGCCTGCCCAACAAAAAAGTAATTTTAGCTTCGGTGCCCTTCACAGGGCCTTCAGTTTCCTGAAGCAACAGGCGGAGGACCGGTGTTTTGATAAGGAAGTCGTTATCGCCCGCAAGCTGGACAGGTATATCGCATCAGTTGGTATTGTTGAATACAGGGGTGGAGAGCCCTTTGTGCTGATTACTAAAAGAGCGCTCAACGGTTTTGAAGGAATCGGCATGCCATCCGGGGTTTACCTCGTGCTCAACGGGGCCGCTCTGACAAAACAGGATTTCCATCTGAAAACCGGTTACAAACTGGATCCTCACAGATGGATGGGACCCGGAAATTGCTACGGTCTTGTAACGGACCGCAAGACACTAGAGCTTCCCCAGGTGCTGCTTCTGAAAAAGAATGCCGCGCAACAGGAGAGAAGGCAACGCTCCTTTCTTAACTGGAAAAAATTGTTTAACAAAGGGCCCTCGCACTCCCGGCACTGATCAGCACCTTCCCATCCATTTTGTTCATCCCAATACCTTCCGACATGCAGCGGCTCCAGGAGCAACTCAGGCGAATGGAATTTTTTGAAGTAGCGCCAAAGATCGGCCAGCTGTCCGACGGCAACCCCGCTGGTTTCAGCGCAAGGTTTGTCGTGAACTATAGGAACAAGAATTCCGGATTCACCGACCAGGTGACCTACGAACTGCAGTTCATCAAAGTGGGGAGCGAATTCGTTTTTCACCATTTCAGTGCCAGACTCATAAAGAATGCGCCCTTCCAGGAGGGCCGGTCGGCCGAACAGGTTTTTAATGTGAATGGGAACCGGAGTGACATCGGTAAAAAGGGGGCCTACGAAAGGCTGGACAACTTATACAATGAAACGTACGATTACGGGAAATACCATCGCCGCAAGAAGGTCCGTAAGGCGCCGGACGGGCGGGGAAAAAGCAGTGGCGCCAAAGGCATTAAATGAGGCGGCAAAATATGAAAAAAGAATTGTTGACTACAGCCAGCCGCGTCTGCAACGTGCGTCAATACCTGCAGCAGAAAGCACACCCTGAACATGGTAAGGTTAAGGCGCTTTTCCAGGTAAAGCAGGTGGACAGGAAAAAATTACTTAGACGCAGGTAATCGGCAACCTGAACTTATTAGCCTGAAATGGGAAGGGAGCGCTGCTGGAGAGCAACTCCTGTGAGTGATAAGGCTAATCGTGGGGATAATCCTCCAGGCCCCCGGTATCATCCCGGGGGCCTATTTGTCCCCGGTCTACGACCCTCACTTTCATTATAGATGAAAACTGTGGACCTCAACAACGGATTATCCTTTTGTCCGATGACTCCCGAAAACTCATTTTTTCATTTTGAAAAATTAGGTAGATCATTATTGAACGGCTATCGGAAGGAGAGTTCTACCAAATAATTAAAACCCTTTCTTAATCTTTAATAATTGAACGGCGACAACACAAATCTCTCAAACGATTTCCAAAACAATCCTTCAAAACTGAAGTGTATTAATATAACTATGTAATACCTATTATAAATGTATTAAACCACTCATATCCCTTTACATAGGATGCAATGTCACATGCAGTTATTCTTTGCGGAGTATTCGTAACAACGGGAGTAAATCTTCATCTGTAAAATCCTTCTTTAGTCTTAAAAATTGAATATTTCTTAACTCTTCTGGAACTTTTGTAAAGTCAATGTCTCCGATCGAAACTGGAATTACTTTAATTTTACCTTCTAATTGCTTCAACAAACCTATTTCCAATTCTTTCTCAAGCCATTTGGAATTATAGTATTCTTCTGTAATTACTATAATCATGAAACGGCTGTCATTTATTGCACTCGTAAGTGTGGTTTGAATGTCCTGTGAAGGATATAATTCCATATCATACCACACAGAAAGTCTATTATCAATCAAATACTGCCTAAGTCTCCTAACGTCGGAAATATTGGAATGTGAATAACTTATAAAGGCATCGTACTTTTTGAATTCTTTAGTAACAATAACTTTATCATTGAAGTAGTTTGCCAGTTCCTGAATAAATGCATCAACTTGAGAATGGGTTGGATCAGATTCGTATTCTATGACTTCTAATCTTTTATCTAACAAAAGCCTTTTCCGTTCCGCAAAATTGAATCGGCTTTCTGGTAGAAGAATATAATGTTTGTCCAGTGTTCTATCGAAAATTGTACTGAGTCTTTCCAGAATATTGTCTAAGTCAGGATCCGAACCACCATAACCGACAAATAAGACCGTATAAACCGAAAATAATGTTTCTAAAAATTGTCGATATTCTGGAGACCTAAAAAATAGTTTTTGATAGTCTCTACTACCTAAGATTATTGTATTAAGTCTATCAAAATCTCCGTGAACTTTGAATACATAGAAATCATCTCTTCTCAATGGTGAAGAAATCGAAAGCAAATCTTCTTGTGTAAATTTATTTGGTATTCTGCCTGAATTATTTAAAGTATAAGCGCCCTCAATCAAATTGTCATAGTTTGAGGTCATTATGCTTCTAAAAGGTATAAGTGGAAGTAGGAGATGTGTAGAACTTGGAACAACCGATCTATCTCTAAATAGTTGTTGCAAGAATTCTCCAAAATCATGTTTACTTATTGTTTCTTGTATTTCTTGAGCAACCATAATCAAATTGTCTTTTGAAATCATTTGCTCAAGGTCTTTCACATTGACTGAAAATGGAATTCGTTTGTCAACGCAGTACTCCAGAAGTTCAGATAAAAGGCCTTTCCATGCGGGCAATGGTATACCATTACTACGAACTACTTTTGAGGATAAGCCTGCCCCGACAAAAAGAATGCACTTCTTTTCCGTGATAGCATTTAAAAGTTCTTTAGGTATAAATCCTTTGAAGTTTGTCATTTTGTGTTGGTCGCTTCAATTGCTGATAACGTTGAAGCATTGGCGATGTGGCGGTATTCTTTGTTCCATCAGTCCGGTGCTGCTGCCGATTAAAGATGTAAAAGCTCATTATTTATTCTAAATATCGGTGTTGTTCGTCTGACGAAACAGATGCAGGGTAGGGAACAAAAAGCTGACAATATATTCGTCGCCCTTCCATATTTCTATGCAATGTTAGCAGCAGTTTTATTCCGTCAACAAGTAGTCAAAGAATTCTTTTGCGATTTTGCTAGCAACCATATTCCATTGATTAACATTTTCAATAACTACATCGGCACTCCCATAGGCTAATAAGTGAAAGTCTTGAAGTCCCTTTATTAATAAGTCTAAATATTGCTTGTCACCATTTGCATATTTGTCGACAAGGACTGCTTCAAGTTGTTTCTGATAGAGGTAATTGTCTGACTTCTCATTGTCATATACGTCTCTAAGAATTAAAAGTTGGGTTTCTGTCAGCTCATCAATTATTCTTAGAAAGATATATTTTTTGTCAAGAGGAATTTTATTATTGACTGAAGCTTTTAAATAAGCTTGAAGTATTGGTTTTTTATGTTCCTCGACATTACTCGTATAAATTCTTGAAGTCTTTTGAAAAATTGAAAGAAACTCTTCATCATTGAATATTTCTTCCTTTGTCTTGCCTCCTTTTTCAATGAGCTGATTTAGTGTTGTGTCAACAAATTCAAACCATTCATTTAGCTTTTGTTGGTATAAATAATTCCAATTTATCAACTTTAATAGTTTCAAATTGCTTGTCTACTTTTACGTCCAGTCGTTTGGTATAAACATATATAATACTGCATTCAGCATTAAATGAATCTGGAATATTGTTTTCCACGGCAAAATATGCAGCTGCCAAAGGATTAAAGGTCCAGTCAAGTAGTCTTGTTGGTAAACCATGATGTTGTGCTATAGCAAGCAAATTCATGTCATCATATTCCCTTGCTAAAAAAGGCTTTGACCTTTGCTTAAAAAACCTAAAAATTAAATCTTCATCGTGTTCAGTCAATTTGGTTTTGCCATCCTTGTTAAAAAGTCTACCTATTGACGGAATTAGTTTATGCTTATCACTCGGAACACCCCTGAAAATTCTTGTTTTGCTGTGCTCAGCATAAGTCTCTAAAAAAGCTAAAAATGTGTTGTAATCTGATATGTGCATAAGTGGAATTTGCTTGCTGTTAACGGCTGGGGCTTTCTGCTGTGCTGATATTCTGTGATTCTTCAGCCCGAACCGAAGATGAGTAAAGTTGCCGGTTCTAAGGATTATCTGAAATTGGAAGTTGTAATGTTAAATGAGAATTGTCTGCCACGCTTATTTTCGGCTGTTCAGGTGTTTCTAAGAATATGTTAGTGTGGGGCTCATCAGTTTGTACTCTAATACTTGCCTCATGCAGTGGAGAAAGAATTTCAGCGATAATTTGCCTTTCTGATAAGGCAGTACGTTCATTAAATTGAATCTCATTAAAACTGAGAGTGCCCGATGCACCAACAATGGAGCGGTTAACTGTTTTATCAAAAGAAAACTTTGCTGGAAGGTCTAATTGTATTGTCGCAAAATTCGATTGAACAGTAAAAGTTACCAGCAAACGATTTAGTTCATCAGGTTTCAAAACAACATTTCTATTGTCAATACTGCCTTGCCACGTGCCTCGTGACGTATCTAATGATAGAAGAATTTCGTCATCAACCGTCCTTTTAAACCTTTGTGTTATGCCATCTATTGGTATCTTAACTCCAGGTCTAATTCTAAGTTTATTAAGTGGTACTAGAGGTGAAAAGTCAAATGCCTGAACAACAGGGTTAGGAGTGTTATCTGCCTTTGGTCTAAATTTAATTGTTACATCAACTATAGACTTATTAGCAATTACACTTCCATTTACCTCTCTTTCATCCATACAGTCAGACCAAGCTTTAATAACATCCTTGTTAACTAATTTCTTTTCAATGTTAAGTGATAAAAACCTGCTCAATTTTTCTTCTGTCAAACTTTCAATTTTTTGTTTAAAGCTGTTATACAAATCGTCTTTACTGTTCTTTTTGAAATTAAAAGGGACTTCTTCAACTGCAACATTGAATTCAAAGCCGTCATTTTGGTTTTGCATAAACTGTTTGAATTCTTCTGAAGTGAAGAATTTTTTTAAATCATGACTAAAACTTTCTGTTTTTGCCATACTAGTGATGTCGTAAACGCCGTCACGCAATATATCATTGCAATTGTCTGCCATAAAATTATTGTTTTGGTGATGAATAATATTTTCAACAAAAACTGCAGTGTTTTATAGTGAAATCGAAGAGAGCTTGATTTTTAAATTTCAGCTAACAATTAATATACGCACCTTGCGGGCAGAGGACATCCAAAAACTATGGCATTAATAATAAAGATTATCAATAGAATACGTTTTTGGAATTTTTTTTTCCGGGGTTGCCTAAATCCATTTTCTAATGCTCCGCCATCTTATTCACAATTGTGGCGGGTTCAAGGTTGGTGAACTACTTAAAGATAAGTAGTCTTTTTTCGTTTTGCAAATATCTTAGACTATATCCGTGTTTTGTTTTGTAACTATTACTTTCCTACCCCTGTTGGCAATAGTGCGTGGGATTGGCAATTCACCAGCTGCAATACTAAATCATTTGACTAGCCCTTTAGGTTAATCAGAAGTTAACCGGAAGGTGACCGGTACTCTCCCCCGGAATTTTATTACCTTCCATAAAGGTCCTTGGATCCACCCCAATATCCTCGATCTTAAAAATACTTATCTTTTTAAAATCCGGATGGGCCGGGTTGAACAGTAAGGTCCTGCCGGTCCCGGTAACAGAGGGTAAAGACAAAATACAAGTATCGGTTCTTTTAAGCCATAATTGTCCTAAAGTGGATGTGTATTCGACGTCTGATTGCCAGTCGGGTTTAAGCATATTCTCCTCCAGTCTATGTTGGGTAACATCAGCCGGAACTTTAAGACTGACAGAGACGCGGTTATTGAGTTTGTGATTTACTGCTGTACTTATTATACATTCAAGGAGACTACCCATAAAGGAATCATTGGTGTATAGAACAGGCTGCCCTGGTTTATTCCATCTGCCGCCGGTCAGGGATGCACCGTATCCGCTAAAATCCAGCGCATACCTGTTGGTGGTAATGCGATAGACAAGGTAGGATCCGTCAGCGGGTAACCTCCCGGCAAATCTGAACCCGTAGCTGGTTAGCTTCTTGACAACAACCGCACAAAATTGTTCCGGGGTGTAATCTTTCAGATATAAAGCAATAGTCATTACTGGTAAACCAGGGACTTTGGCATTATCAAACCTTGCCGGCAAAAGATAGTCGTAATCCTTTCCCAGGGCAGTCTCCAGGACAAGGAGACGCTCATGCCTTTTTGCCATTTCGGAAACATAAGCCGCTGAAATAAACATGATCACGAAGTGCGTGTTGTTCCCATAAAGCTCATCCATAAATTCAAGCATGTTCTTTCCCCATAACAGGCTAATTTCATAATGGTCATAAAAGACTTTGACTGCCTGGTCCCTTAATATGGAAGCGACCTGGCTTACATAGCCTCTGTCCTGTTCAGCGAAAGTTAAAGCTACATGGTAGGCTCTTTTGGTGCCACTCAAGTCCATAGATGTGCATTAGTTAGGTTTACGCTTCCGGTCCTTAGATTCCTTTATACTGGTATTGGAAATTACTGAAAATACATTATCTTAATAGAAAATAACATCTTTACCCCAAAAACCTAAATTGGCTTACCCCATGAGTGAACCACTTGAATATGATATTGCCCTGTCCTTTGCAGGAGAGGACAGGCCTTACGTTGATTCTGTTGCCCATCTCCTTCGTGACAAAGGGATTAAGGTTTTTTACGACGCCTTCGAGGAAGCAAAACTCTTAGGTAAAAACCTGTACGATTACCTGAGTGACCTCTATGCCAACAAGGCTTTGTTTACCATCATGTTTGTCTCTGAACATTACGGGAAGAAACTGTGGACCGACCTCGAACGCCAGGCGATGCAAAGCCGTGCATTCAGAGAGAAACAGGAGTATATCTTACCCGTTCGCTTTGATGATACAAAAATACCGGGCCTGCTTGACACTATCGGTTATCTTTCTCTGAAGACAAGGACTCCCGGGCAGCTTGTTGCCGTAATCGAAGAAAAACTTAAACAGCGCAAGAGTGCAGATGCAGCAAATGCAATATGACGTCGTTCTGTCCTGTGCCCAGGAGGATGAAGAGGTAGCCGGCCAAATTGCCGTCCGGCTACAGGAAAAAGGTATTACTGTCTATTACGATAAATTGAAAGAAGCGGAAAAATGGGGGAAGAACAGCGTCGACTTTGACAACGAGATTTTTGGGAATGCGGGCAAATACTGTATTGTACTCCTGTCGAGCCATTTTGCCAAAGATGATATGACGAACCTTCAAAGGCAAATTATCCAGGATAAGGCAATACAGCAAAATGAAGAGTATATCCTTCCGGTAAGGATCGATGATACTCCTGTCGCCGGTTTCCTGAAGTCAGTGGCATGTGTCAGCTATCAAAAGAACGGAGCCGATGGTATCGCTCTTTTAGTCAGCCAGAAGCTTGGGATTAAAGGCCCCGGAATATTTAGTAATCTAAAGTCGCTCTTTTCAACAAAGCAGGAAAAAAAGTTTGTAAATTTTGAATTGCAAAGCGATGAAGATTTTGAGAATCCATTCATGTTCAATGTTGCCGCAGCCAACGATAAAATTATGCAACTGGCACGATGCAGGGATATCAGGATTGTCGGCTGTGAAGTGATGCCCCACAGGATCCAGTTACAGGCCTCCAATGAAAAGTATGAATTGATCCGGGGCTTGTTCCTGAGCCGAAAACTAAAGGAAATGACCGGGATCCGCTGGACAAAATTATCGCAACCGGACGGAAACAGCCGGCTAAGGGCGCCAAAGCAGTCACCCCTAATCATTTCTTCCCAATATGAGGAGAAAGAGTTCGATTCTGCCGGCCGGACAGTCGTGTGTCATGCGGCAAACATTGAGAATTTCCAGGCTCTGGCAACTATGGCTACAAGGTTCATCGGGAAGGACACAACAGATGATATCAGGTCATGCCAAATCTTTATTTGTAATGATAAAGGTGGTTTGTATGTTCATTCCAATTTTAAAAAGTCAGGTTGCGACTTTTCAACGAAAATTGCCACGAACCAGAAAGTGAGCCTGTTTACTATTCTTATCAACCTTGTTTATCTTGAGTGGCCTGATGAAATGGATTTACTGGTTCTGGCAGACCTTCACAAAAACGTTATTCGTTATTATATGCTGGAGGCTTCAGATACGCTGGAAGAAAGTTTTTTCTGCGGCGCCAGCAATATAGAATTAGTCTCCTGGTAGTTAGCTTTGCTTATCTGTATTCATTTATCTTATCCTTTCAAATCTTAGCTTCATTACACCATAGTTTGAAATTTCAAATGCATTCGTCCGCCCCTTCTTATCCCGGAGAAACGTCAGTTCAAATGCAAAGGTCTGCTCACCGGAACCTGAGAATTTGTTCTCTCCGGTACGGTGCAGTTCGATATCGGGCAGTCTGAAATGAGAAATAATAAGCCTGTTTCCCGCAGCTTTAAACCGGTAACCGGTCGACAGTTCATCAGAATAATAGTCCCCTTCATAATCTTTCAGGCTCGTGGTATAAATTGCCTTATTATTGTTTGCTGTAGCAGATGGACTTACCGGAATTTCCTTCTTAGGCTCAAGGTCATCTTTCAGGTAAAAACCTGCTATTTCGAGCCCCCTTTTAAATATTTCGTAGTGTTCATCATTACTCAAAGTAATTATCGCAAGATGCTCTTTCGGAAACCGCGCCAAAAAGGCGCGGAAGCCTGCATCATGGCCACCATGTTTGATGATATTGACGCCTCTGTAATGGCGCAGGAGTTGTCCCTTTGCATGGAACAGCGTATCGCCATCTATGATGCTGAAGACGACTTTTTGCCCGTTATCCAGGTAAGAAGGACTGTTAAACGATTCAATCAGGGCACCGTCTCCAACAACCGGGTCTTCAAAATTCATTACCCATTTGGCAAGGTCGTCTACTGTGGTCAAAAGACCGGTTGCACCTACATTGGCGTAGTTCAGTCTTTTCAGGAAGTAGGCACTGTCAATCCTCTCATAAGAATCTGCCCGATTGGTTACAATTTTCCTGTGATCATCATAAAACTGGCTACTGTTCATTCCAAGAGGCTGAAATATCTTCTCTTTGGTATATTCTGCAAAGGTTCTGCCGGTGACACGATGAATAATTTCTGCCAGTAGGGTGTACCCGGTATTGGAATAATTATAGCGACTGCCTGGCGTAAAGTTTGTTTTATGTTGTGCCATAATTATTTTCAGGATATTTTCTGTCGTAATGACATCGTCCATGCGCCATCCCGCAAGCGTCAGCAATCCCCACTGATCCCTGAGTCCACTGGTATGGGCGAGTAGATGCCTGATTTTTATCGGCGTTCCGTAATCAGGCAGTTCCGGGAGGTATTTCCTTACATTGTCTTCGAATGAGATTTTTCCCTCCTTTTGCAATAGGTAAATCGAGAATGCGGTAAATTGTTTGGAAACCGAAGCAATATGGAAGACTGTTTTTGGTGTTATAGGGGCACCATTTTCAAGATTCGCCATTCCATATCCTTTCTCAAAAATTACTTTCCCGTCTTTCAATATCGCCACTGCCACACCTGGCGTTCCGGCATGGTAACCGGCAAACAGGGAATCCATTTGTCTTTCGGTTTCTCCTATTGTTTGAGATAACGCGCTTTTGATAAGCATTGACATCACAATCAAAACCTGTCTAGTAGTCTTCTTCAACATATTTCTGTTTTTACTGATATAAAGGTTGCACTGAGTCGCACAATGGAACCTTTGCAGTTTGTGCTTTTGGGCAAAAGTGAGATTGACGGGTAGGCAGGTGCAGCCTCTGTGGAGCAGAAATCGTATGCATGAGTCAATCGACCTTTTTACCACAAGCCCCGAATGCCTTGTACCGTATAGCATTGGGATTTGCGACGGGTTACATAGCGCTAAAAGAGGTACCCGATCGTAAAAGTGAAGCCGTAGTTTTTTCCATGATCAGGGCCGGAGTCTTTATCAAGGTGGGTAAACTCACTGGCATAGCGTCCGTCCAAAACAACTGCATTCCCGTGACCAGCAGGAAACGTTAATGACAAGCCATAGGCCCCGCTTAAGGCAAATTTGTTAAGAATGCCTTTAATGTCGGTCCGGGTACTTTCATAATCCTGCGCGTGATGATTGAGTGTTGCGGCTAACAGGAAACCGCCTTGCGGACCCGCATAGATCTTTACGGGCGTCCTTGGAAACCTGTAACCAAATAGAAGAGGAATATTCAGGTAATTCAGTTTGTATCTGTCATGATATTTGACATTGCTGATATCGCCCATGTTTGTTGTGTACGTTGACTGGCTGCCCTGCTGTTGAAAATTGATTTCGGGTTGAAAATCGAATTGATTGGATAAGGGTTGAACCATATAAACCCCTGCTGTAAACCCGGTCCGATATTTGTCCCCGACAAAATTTTTAATATTAAAGGAACTGGCACCTGCATGAATGCCGGTTTTCAAGGTTGTGTGCTGGCCGTTGGCCGCTGCACTGGAGAGAATAAATGCAGCTGTAATAAAATATTTAATCTTCATGTCCATTTTTTGCGTATTAAATAAGGTCGATCCCGGTAACCTTCCCGGTTTCGATGTACAGACAGAAAAGTATATCGTTCCGCTGTCTGGTATATAAATTTTAATAATCGTCATAAAACCCACTGCCGACATTATCCTCCTACAAGGAAAAACGGTGAAAAAGCGCATTGATATGTTGCCTATTTGCAGGTAAGATGCTCCTATGCAACAAATGAATGAAAAGCTCCTGGCGGCAAAACTTGAAAAGAGGTTAGATCAGGGATTCCCATGGGTTGCTTACCTGAACAAAGGCACGGCGCCGCTACAGTACTTTACAGATGCCATTGATGCACTGCAGTTTTGCATTTCCTGGAGCAGGGATATAGATACCAATCGCCGTGATGCCGTTTTTTATGTGTATAAACCGATAGAAAATATTCTATCCGCTATCCGTGACACCGGGGAAAGTAAAATGACCCCTGTGATTGACAGAGCGACCATCCGCGAATCATTGATGTACCAGTCTGTCGGATCGATTTACCCACAGGGGATCCATGACCTCGAAGAAGAACTTTCGACAGGCCGGATCGCGGCACTCGAATATTCCGCGTACAGGAGAATTGCTGACCATATTGATACCTATCATGTCTTACTTTCGGAGCACCGGCTCCAGGAGCAACCACCCCGGTACTTCACGACTATCCTCAGCAGTGACAAAGAATATTCCACGGCATACGATAAATTGATAGAGCACCTGAACCTTCTCGACTTTAATAGCAAAGAGTCCGGTTTTGAATTGAAGCTTACGGGTAAATTCAAAAATATGCCCCTTGTCATAAGTGATGCAGGGGACGCCCATCTCTTTTCGGGTATCAGGTTTGACCTGGCTTATTTGAAGGCAGGCCAAAAGGCCGTGGAAAGAATCGTGGATCCTTTTAAGCAAACGAATGTGCCGCAGTATAACTATGCCAGGTTTAACCGGGATTCAGGCAAACTGGAATTTTTAGACAGCAGGTTGTCAGTGGTGTCCGTGGAAAACTCTATGCACGGCGTACCAATTTGCCTGTTTGATGGCTCAGATACCACACTGATTCATAATCTGACCCGGGCGAAAATGCAAGGCAGAAAAATGGATGGGGAAATACACAAACACAAGGGGCGTTCCCGGTAAATGCTAATTCAGAGACATTCCGATGGTATTACAATACTATTGCTTATTCTTATTTTCAAAATCTATGATCTCCCTCTTTATTTCTTCCAGTAATTGCCTTTCTGTTGGTAAATAAAGCTGGTATTGACTTGCCACTATCGTTTTGTTTGTTTTGGGTAATGTAAAACGCACGACCGCATCATTTTTTTCCGCGCAAAGGAGGATGCCTATTGTTTTATTTTCTCCTTTAAGTTTTACCACACGGTCATAGTAGTTGACATACATCTGCAACTGACCGATATCCTCGTGGGTGAGCTTCTGGGGCTTTATTTCCAAAATTGTGAAGCAACGTAGAAGCCTGTTATAGAACACCAGGTCAATAAAGAATTCATCGCCATTAATAAGTATTCTTTGTTGCCTTGCGACGAAGGAGAATCCATTGCCAAGTTCAAGCAAAAATTCCTGCAGGTGGGTAATAATTGCCTGCTCCAGATCCTTTTCATAATAGCTGCTCTCTTTCTTTAGCCCAAGGAATTCCAGGATCATGGGATCCTTGATGATTTCCCTGGCATCTGATGGTTGTTTATCCTGCCGTGCGACAGATAGGACCGCTTCCTTATTGTTGGAGAGAAGGAGGCGCTCATACAAGTTACTGTTTATTTGACGTTCAAGTTGTCGGACGGTCCAGTGGTTTTTTACTGTTTCTTCTTTATAAAATTGGATTTTATCAGCACTATCCATCCGGATAAGTATTTTATACTGGCTCCAGGACAATTGCGAATACACTGTATTCGCAATCGGAAAGGAGCGGTAGAACTGCCTGAATAATTCCAGTTGCCGTACGGAGAATCCACTACCAAATTCGGGTTGCAGTTTTTCAGCCAGGTGTTTTGTCAGGTATGTTCCGTAATCTGCCCTGTTCTTGCTGGCTTGTTCTTCTTCAAATATCCGCTTGCCTATGTCCCAGTACATCAATACCCTTTGAAAATCCACCGCTTTAATGGCGTTGTCTTTCGAAGCGAGTATAATACTTCTGATATCGGAGATAAACGTTTTTTGAATTTTCATGTAAAAGAGTTTGCATTAGATTACGCTAGCCATTGACAATTTAATTTGGCAGATGGGAAGGAAAGCACCTGATTTTGCGGATACATTATTGAAATGATCAAAAGCTATTTGTAGGTGAATTTATTATTTCCAAGATTTGATTTTTTTTCATTTAGTATTTTGTCTATGTCAGTGGCATCGTATAGAAGGATGTTGCCAACCTTGGTATATGGAATGGTTCCGGTGATACGAAGATGCTGTAAAGTTCCAGCGGAAATATTGAGAAGCTTTCTGACCTCATACGACTTGAGCCATTTTTTTTGCGTTTGCCCCATCAGCTCTTTCATCATAGAGCTGAGGAGTTCTATCAGTTCATTTTTGAAGTCGTCAAGGTCTCCGCGGGTAAGTAAATCATTCCTTGAAAAATGATTGGTACCAGGGTTCAACTTCTCACTCCTCATCACACACTGGATTTAACTCCAAATGTCTTTACCTGATGCCAGTTGAATTCACTCCTTTTCCTTGTAGGAAGTTTTTATCCTACAGGTGCAAGCGGTATATATTCCAACTTTAATTTTTCGTTGTACTGTTTGAGAATGAATTGTTTTCTTTTAGCAAACTTAGCAGGTAGTTGCCTTAGGTCGTCCTCGATTTTTTCTTCATCAACTTCTGCGTAAATCTCTGTGGTGCTTAATTTAGTATGTCCCATCAAAATCCGTACGGTTTCAATAGGCACACCATTTTTAAGGGCCACTTCTTTGGCAAAGAAATGCCTGCCGGTATGTCCCTGTAACTCGAACGGTATGCCACAGATACCACCGATGATCTTCAGGCTCCTGTTATATTCCGCATTGGTGATGTATGGAAAGACTGTACCACGACTAACAGCCCTTGGATCATCCTTGTATTTGACAATAAGTTTGACCGCTTCTTTCAATAAGGGGATGGAGGCAAGTACGTCTGTTTTTTCCCTGTATTTATGGCACCATACCTGCCCGGAGCGTCCAAAATCAAAGTCATTCTCCGTTAGTGACATCATATCACTATACGACATCCCGGTATAACAACTGAAGAGAAAAAGGTCTTTAGTTAGTTGCAGGGTTTCGGTGACGAAAGGCTGCTGCTCCAGTGTAATGAAATCGGCAAGATGAAGCCTGGGGCGTTTGTATTTTTTTCTGTTGGGATAGTATCCCTTAAAAGGATCCTCTTTCATCCATTTGAGTTTATCTGCTCCCCAGGTAATAATCTTTTTTATACGCTCAATATGTTTTGCTGCTCCGTTTGCTGAGCAGGGGTCATGAGCTTTCAACGGATTTTTTAAGATATAGGTTTCAAAGCCTGAAATAAATTCATAATCAAGTTGCGCAAGAAACATATCTTCTCGTCGGTATTGGGCAACCATATAATTTTTAAGATACTTTTCTGTTGCATCGTAATTCTTCGTTGTACCCGGTTCCAAAATTTCATCCCACTTTTCATTATGGAGTTTGAACAGCTCAAAAAGAGTATGATGTCCCTTTTGGCTTTTGTGGACGCCATAGAAGGCTTCTTTAACGTCCAACCCGGTAAGGATGGCGCCTGTTTTGTCAAGCCCCCTGTAATGTTCTGTTATGCGAAATCTCACATCTTCTATATGGTCATTGATAGCTTTAACTTTTGGGCCCTTCCCCGTTACTACCTCCCGGGCCGAGTCCCATGACACTAAAGGAATCTTTTGTTTGAGAGAAATTTCTGCAGGCCTGCTATTGACGGTAACACGTGCATAAAGGTGCACCTGGAGTTTGTCCTTTTTGTCGAGGCGATAAATAAAATCCACCCCAAATGAATTAATCCTGGTCATTCCATTCAGTTTAATGGTGATTAATGCGATTTGATTTTCGTTCTCACAATTGCCAACTCACACCTGCGCAATTCACAGGTCAAAAAGCACCAAAATCCCACAAAATGAAGGGTGTAGAATATTGGTTTACAATTTGTTGCAAAGCAATCCTTGAGTCAAAGTAAGAAGAATTTTGACTCAAGGATTCACTCACATTTGGAATGATATGAAATGATATAAAATGATGGGCCTTAAAAACAAAAAAGCCCGCAGAATAAGCTATCTGCGGGCTTCACGTCTTTCGACGCTAATTTCAGTCGGGACGACTAGATTCGAACTAGCGACCCCTTGCACCCCATGCAAGTGCGCTACCGGGCTGCGCTACGTCCCGAACCGGTTATCAGTATTTTTACTGACGGGATGCAAAAGTAATGATATTTTTCATTTCTAAAAACTTATTTCTCACTTTTTTATCTCCCAATATCCAAACTCCCTGCCATTGCTCACGTTCCTCTGAAAATTCCCCAAAAATACTGCCAGGCCCCTCTCTATTCCCCCCGCTCAAACTCATCTATCTCCCTCAAAAACTCCCTCGCCTTCTCCACCGCCGTCCATTCCTTCCCACTAAACAACCATCCAAACCAGCGCTTTCCCGCATTCTTATACCCTATATTCCGGTACATCCAGATAGCCCCGAAGGTAAACAAGCCCGTCACCGGTACCGATATCAGCCAGAACCGGATATCCTCCACCATCCCCGGCGTATACCAAAAGGTAGTATAAAACGGCGCCTGTAAGAAGAGAATCCCCGTGATCCGGATCGTCGATGCCTGCAACTCCGCCAGCTGCTTTTGTGTCTGCACCACGTTCTCACTATTATTGATCTGGCTCATCAGCACCAAATGCCGGATATACACCGCAATGGCCACAATATTAAACACCATGATCATCCCCGCAGACACCACAAAGAAAATCCGCTCCACCCTCAGGGAATTCACCCCCAGGAAGCCTAAGATAAGCACCCAAAGCACCCCCGCCAGCAAGGTAAACACCTTGATCCCCGTCATAGACCGGATCACCGATTTCGCCTTCTGCGTCTGCATCTCTCTCACCAGGTGCAGGTTCAGCGCCAGCGACCTTTCCAGTTTCTTGTCATAAGCCTGCCAGAGGCTTTTTAATTCCATTTCTTCCATATATCAGTTATTGATAGTTAAGAATTTCTGTTTTAGTTTATCTTTTACACGGCTGATCTTAGTAGCGATATTCGTTTCTGTAAGCCCCAGGATCTCCGCCATTTCCCGGTAACTTTTTTCTTCCAGGTACAGGATCATCAGGGCCCTGTCCAGGGGTTTGAGCTCATTTACAAATCGTTGCAGCAAGAGAATATTTTGTTCCGTTCCATCAGGTTCCGTGCCCGGGACCAGATTAATCATGCTGTCCGTCAATGGGAGGGAAGCGGGCTCCCGTTTTTTATCTTTCCGGTACCAGGAAATCGCCACGTTCAGCGATATTTTATACAGCCAGGTAGACAGTTTGTACTGCTCATTATAATTCCCGAAAGAGCGCCATAGCTGGAAAATGATCTCCTGGATCAGATCTTTCCGCTCCTCTTCCTGGCGGCAGTATAAATGCGCCACTTTGTAAATAAGTCCCTTGTGCTCCGTTATTATGGCCAGGAATTTATCTGCTTGTTGTTGTGGATCCATACGATGTTAAGTTACAGGTTTTCGAGCCATTGCTTCACTGCCGCCATTGCCTTGCAGGTAGTACTGACATATAAAAGCGCGATATAAAGCAGCAGGCTGCCCGTTGTCTGTAATAATTGGCCATATTTCATAGTGCGTTGCATTGTTGTACCTTATTATTCGCAGCAGGAGTAAAAAAATCACAGTCCGCCGCTAAAATATTTCTACTTTTAATAAAAACCAGTGCGTTATGCCGTTCAATGAAAAACTGGCCGACAGGGTAAGAGAGCTTATCGCTGCCACTACGGATAAAATAGAAGAGAAGAAGATGTTCGGAGGACTATGCTTTATGGTAAACGATAAGATGTGCGCAGGCGTAAAGCAACACGAGGTCATGGTAAGGGTAGGCCCCGACCAATACGAAGCATTGCTGGAGAAAGAGGGCGTTCGCCCGATGATCCATGGTGAAAGGACGGCGATCGGCTACCTGTTTGTGGATGACTCTATGCTGGCTACTAAAAAGCAACTGGAGTACTGGATCAAGCTGGCGCTGGACTTTAACAAATTTGCCAAACCCGCTAAGAAAAAATAGGCCGGAAACGCTCCGGCCCTTTGTTAACAATCTTCTGATGGCCAGCTGCAAACACAGATGGATGCGCCGCAAACGGTCAGGGGGCCCGATATCAGGGTATCCTTCGTAATAATGGCGGTGTCTTTGGTAGCAGTCTGCATACCGCTTAACCTGGCTACTTTGATCTTGTCGAGCCGCAGTTTCTTAATGGTTTTCTTTTTCATAACAGTACAATTTAGGATTACGGGTAAATGAAGAAATAAGGGGCTTCAGGGTATTGAAGTGTACTAAATTTATTGAATTATTTTGGTAATTTAACGACCGTCTTAAAAACAGTGAACTTGCATTCATCCGTAGGCTATTTTCATCGCTTTATATTCATTATACTTTTCCTGATCCCCGCTCAGCGCCTGCTGGGGCAAACCCGGGAGCGGGTAGATTATGTAAACCCTTTCATCGGTACTGCCAAAAGCAGTGTGCCCACCAAATGGGGCAGCGAGGGAGGCACCTATCCCGGTGCAGTAGCGCCCTGGGGCTATTTACAGCTGACACCCGAAACACGGGTGACTGGCGCAAATGGATACGACTATAGCGATAACGTGATCTATTATTTCAGCTGCCTGCATCATAATAGTGGTTTTCCGGGCGGCTCAGCCGGCAGCCTGCTGGTAATGCCCGTAGACAGCCGTGAGGACTTTCATACCGGACAATACAAACGTCCTTTTTCCCACCAGGATGAAATAGCCAGGCCCGGTTATTACAGCGTGCTTTTTCGCGATAACAATACACGGGTAGAAGCTACCGCTACCACAAGAGCAGGTATGTTCCGCTTTACATTTCCCGCTGGTGTAAAGCCGCAATTGTTTATCAACGAGAACAACGGTGCTTATGCAGCGCTTCGTTTCAGCGAGCCCTATACCAGTAAAGACTCCGTGAAAGGTGGTTATCTCCTCAACTTTGCGCCTGCTGCCACTGGCACTAAAGTGATCCTGCTCCGTATCAGCGCTTCCCGCGTAAGTAAGCAAAGCGCGGAACGTAATATCACAGTAGAACTGAGTAAGGGATTTGACCAACTCCGCGAAAACACCCGCGCTGCCTGGGCTAAAGCATTATCTGTTATAGACATCGCCGATAGCAGCGAAGTAAATAAAACCAATTTTTATACTGCCCTGTATCATGCCTGCCTGCTGCCCTGGGTGATCTCCGATGTGGAGGGGAATTACCGCGGTGCAGACGGGAAAGTGCATACCGTCAAAGGAAGAAATGCGTACGGCGGTTTTTCCCCCTGGGATACTTTCCGCTCCCTGCATCCTTTACTATCACTTTTATATCCCGATAAGCAAAGGGAGATGATGTTGTCTATGCTGGATATTTATCAGCAAACAGGCCACCTGCCCATAGAAAGCATGACCGGCAATCACGCCGTACCTATTATCGTAGATAGTTATCTCAAAGGCATTACCGGGATTGACGCTGCATTGGCCTACACCGCCATGAAAAAGAGCATTGCTGATACGCCCTACCTGCAAAACGATATGCCTGCCTTCCGCCAGCAAGGATACATTCCCTTTTCTTATCCGGAATCTGTAACGCGCACAGTGGAGTATGCATATGACGATTGGGCGCTGGCGCAGTTCGCCGGAAAAGTGGCAGCACAGCCGGAAGATCAGCGTCGCTTTACACAAAGCAGCTATGCTTACAGGCAGCTCTTCCATCCGGGAGAAATGTCCCTCTTGCCCCGCGAAGGCAATACATTCAAACTGCAACCTGGTACTACCGGCTATAAGGAAGGCGACCAATGGATCTACTCTTACTTCGTACCGCACCACGAACAAGACCTGGTAAACCTCATGGGAGGCCGGCAACTTTTTACAGAACGCCTCGACGAAGCGCTGAAGAGCCAGCAGATCATCTTTGATAACGAAACAGTATTTCATATCCCCTGGCTTTTTAATGCTGCCGGCGCGCCGCAAAAAACGCAGCAATGGATAGGGGAGATCCTGCAAACACGCTTCGCACCTACACCAGGCGGATTACCGGGCAATGACGACCTGGGGTCTACGTCCAGCTGGTATATATTCAGCGCTATGGGCATTTATCCCGCATGTCCCGGCCGCCCGGAATACAGCATTGGCGCGCCGCTGTTCCGCTCTTTACGTATTCACCTGCAGAACGGTCGTACGCTGGAGATCAAACGCAATGGCGCTTATCCTTACATCCAATCAATGGCTGTAAACAACCAACGCTATGACAGGATCACTATAGCGCATGAACGTATTGTACAAGGAGGAACGATCACATTTGAAACGGCAGATGCTCCCAGCCAATGGGGTCAGATGAAACCAGCGGGAGGACCGGATTTCACGCTTCAGCAGTATTCGCTCTCCAAAGAAAAGGTAGAACCACATGAACTTTTCTGGATACGCTTCTCATTACATAATAATGGCAGCCTGGGCACACAACAGTTGCAGCTTAAAGTAAACGGCAAAGTATATGCGCATAAACATTGCCTGGTAGATAGCGGGGCAACCCTTATCGACTCTATTCCCTGCCGCCTGTACCAACCCGGGAATACGCAGTTAAGTTTGAATGAGGTAGCAACAATGTCCCTTACAGTGGTGAAACCGGCGCATCCTTACCCGGATAAACCTGCTGTAAGCAACTTTGCATTACAGCACCTTGTTAAAGCAAGCGACTGGCAGCAATGCTCCTTCACGATCCAGAATATTGGTGGCGAAGCCCGCGAATTCAATGTGCCCCTCATGCTGGGTGATAGCCTGATCTCTACAGATAAAGTACTGCTGCAGCCGGGCGAGGAAAAACAGCTCTCCCGTAAGTTCCAAATGGTATCACCAGCCTGGTATACCTTGCAGTTGTACGATATTCAACAGCGATTCCGGGTGTATAATGATCATACATCGACACTGCTTTTAGACCTGGAATTGGATGGCAAAGCAAAGGATAAAGTATACGACCGCTCAGGCTTCGCCAATCACGGTCATATTATGCGGACAGGCACTCAGACAGACACCTCAGCAAAGCTGCTGCTGGGCAGCAACTGCTTTATAGAAGTGCCTAATGCACGCAGCCTCGATGTAATGGATACCACCATTACCATGATGGCCTGGGTATATCCCACCGCAGCCGGCGATAACCTGGTAGACCTCTTTACAAAAGGCGACGTACATGTGTTACAGGTAGTTGGGAACAGCTCCCTCACCTTCTTTGCAGGAGGCTGGGGCAGGGGAGACATCAGCGCTCCCTTACCCGCCAACTGGCAAAATCATTGGCACCACATCGCCGGGGTTTGTGATGGCAAAGGGCTGAAACTGTATATCGATGGCGAGCTGAAAGCCAGCACCCGCCTGGAGGAGTCTGCCAGCCTCTCTGTCACCAATAGATGGAACATCGGCCGCAACGAAGAATTCCCTGCTTCCCGGATCTTTAATGGTTACATGGACAAGATAAAAGTATTTGCCGCTCCCTTATCAGACGAAGAAATACGGAAGACGATGGGAACCCAACCCTGACGCGGTTTTGCTAAAATGGACAAACAGCGGGTAGTAATTATGCTTACATTAGGTCTAATCGTCTGTACCTATTCTGTAACCATTAAATGCACTCCCCCATGATCACGCCCAAAAGAGCTCCGCTGGCTTCCATCGGTAAATTGATTGCGGCTGTTGAATTCCAGGAGCTTAGTAAAGGCTTTGCTGCAAAATTCCCCGAAGAAACCGCAGCTGTCTTTTTACCCAAACAAGCCCTGCTGGATTGTATAGCTAGCTATCCCGGTCTTTCAGGTATCAGCTTTCGCTATGGTCTGGCTGACATGTCAGATCCGCTCAGCAGGAAGATCATCATGATACCCTGTGAGCACACAACTGACGGTAATGGTTTGCCTGACCTGCTGTTTTTCAGGGACGGCTATGTAAGCAGTGACAAAGTAAAAGTAGACCTCGATCAATTCTGGGAGCTGATAGGAAATCATGTGGAGCGCACCTATAATAGCAAATACCATTTCGTGCTGTCAAAAGTACATCGCGGGTATTTCTGGGGCATCAACCGCCTTAAAACCTTGCTGGATCTTGACGAATGTGGTGGTCTCATTTTCCACTTCGGCTACAATACCATTCATCCTAACCCGCTTAAACGCTTCCAGAACATATTGGAGGTAGCTGGTGAGGATCAGCAGGGGCGGGGTATCTTTATGGAATATGGCCAGTGTACTCCTCCCTGTGATGATGATGGTGGCGGAGTTGGCACCACCGGCATTTGTATCCTCCAGGAACTGGCAGGCCGTTATGCTAAAAAGAACGCAGAACAGCAGCTGGACATCCTCCGCAACTTCCGGGATGATTATATGCTGGAACAACCCGGTGGATATGCCTTGTACGAAATGTACTATTACCTTTCCCGTCCTGTTTTCCTGGCCATACAGGCACAACCCGATCACGAAGAGATCTGGCGCAACCTGTACAGGAATGAACTGCAACAGGCGTTGACATTGATAACAGCACGAAAAATGGAACAGGCTTTAGCCCTGTATAAACAGATCATGCAACAACTGCTGCATACCTATATACTGGAGCGGCGGGCGGCGTCTACGAACTTCTCTTCTTGATAATGCCCTTTAAATGGGAATGCCAGCTAATCAGGTTACCAATGATGAAATAATCTTTCAGGTTATTTTTGATACTGCTGCGCATGACCCGCACCACCACATCTTTCTTTACTTCGCCCGTTTCTCTGACCCAGCCCAGCAGATCCAGCGCAATGAGCGCCAGCAGTGCACCCAGCAAAAAAAGGAAGTTCCAGTCGTGCAGTGATACCAGGTGCAGTGTTTTCTGTACGTTTGGACTGCCCCAGGTAGTGTCAATGCTGAGATGCCGCTGACTGAAATAGTCGGCCAGGAAACCACCGATCAGTGGGGCAATGGAGGAAAAGAAAGCAGTGATGATGTTCTTGGCAGACAGGTACACCACTGCATCGTCCCTGGGGGCCAGCTTTAAACCGATATTCGTGAGTGAAAGATTAATACCCGATGTGGAGGCGCCTGTCACAATATGGATAGCCACCAGCAGGATGAGGTTGGCATATAACTGAGAATAAATCCCCACAAAACACCACGCAATGATGCAGGTAATGTAGAGCGGCGCAGCAATGCTGATAATCGTTTTATTGCTGTACCTGTCTGCAAATATGCCCCAGATGCGGATCGTCAGAATGCTGCACAGCTGGCTGACGATCGTCAGGCCAATAATATAGGAAAGCGATAAGCCCATGCTCTTCAGCATGAATACCGTAAAGAAAGGAGTGGCAATATTCAGGGCAAACACCCAGGCAGAGTTAAATATCAGCAGATTGCGAAAGTTATGGTCCTGCAAAGGGCGCTTCAGCAGCCGGAAGATATTTTCCCTGGCCATGTAAGACTGCGGCTCAGGCGCCAGCGAAAGGATGAAGGAGCCAAAAAGCCCGATACATCCGCCCGCAATGAACATGGTGGCATATGTGGCCAGTTCATATTGCGGGTAACGCTTTTTAATATAGTCTATTAATAATGCCACGCTGAAGCTCATGATCACATTCAGCGTTTGTGTATAGCTGCCTCTTCTTGAAAAATAGGCACCCATCCGGTTTTCCGGCACCAGGTCTTTTATCCAGGAATTCCAGCTGGGCCCGGCGATGGAACCGAAGAACTGGTAAAAGAACAGGAAGAAGATAATGAGCTGTATGGAGGACGAATGCGGTGCAAACAGGGCGATACAACCGATGACCAGCAGTGGCAAACGTGCCAGCATCCCGCAGAAAACGGCAACGGCACGGCGGTTATTAAAACGCCGCACCAGCCAGATGGAGATGAGTTGGAACAGGTTGGTGAAAGTGGGCAGGCCGGATAATAAACCGATCTGGAAATTGTTAGCTCCCAGCAGCAGCGCCATCGCAATCAGGAATGCACCGCCGGTTAAGGTGGTCATCGCTTCTGCAGCAAGCCCATCGCCGATCACCAGCTTTAAGCCCCTGTCAACCTCTTCTTCAGTAAGTGTTTCTTTCGGACGTAAGATCATATGCCAGCTTATGGGATCAGGGCGGCAATGATTATACCAAGAGGAGGGAGCGGATCATTTACCGCGGCGCAGAAATACGATCCCCAAGCCGGTACATAATATCACCGCAGAGAGATGCGGGTATATCCTGGCCGTTTCATAATGCGGCTGAGAGAGCACAATACTCATATCCACTGCGGGGATAATGGTGCCTTTGAATGCTGTTGTCATTGTACTTGTTTTTTGATTGAACAGTACAAAGATCCGGCGCCGCTTTTCCAATTCCGTTCACCTGGGTTAATAACTCATGACTGCGATAATCTTTTACGAATACGGCTCAGAGAAGGCGGTTTTACGCCTACATAGGAAGAGATATAATATTGCGGGACGCGTTGCTGCAGCTCAGGATAGAGCTCCAGGAACTGCAGGTACCGTGTTTCAGGCGGGTCGATGTACATGGAGGCGATCTTTCTTTTGGCAGATACAAACAGGGACTCCGCTATCAGCCTGCCAAATTTATTGCCTTCGGCAATGGTATTGTAAAACACCTGCAGCTCATCAAACGTGATCACCAGCATGCGGGTATCTTCCAGGCATTGAATGCTTTCTTCAGACAAGGATCTGTCGAGGAAGCTGCAATAGTTGCATACGAAGTCTCCTTCCTTGCCGAATTCGCCGGTAAGTTCCCGGTCGTCTTTATTGATAAAATACCTTACCAGCCCTTCCTGTATAAAGCCTACCTGTCTGCAAACACCGCCTTCCTGCAGAAAATATTCGCCTTTTGAAAATTGCTTTTCTTTGAAGAGGGTGGCTACCTGTTGTTCATCTTCTGCGCTGAGTTTGATAAAGTGCCTGATGGTCTGGATCAGTCTTTCCATGGTGTTACTTTGGATGGTTCAATAAAGAGATCAGGTCTGCTTTGCTGAGTGATTTCAGCATAGTGCTGTCCGTTTTTACCAGCTCATCTACCAGCTCCTTTTTGGATGCCTGTAACAGCTGTATTTTTTCTTCGATAGTGTTCTGGCAGATCAGTCTCACGGCTACCACATGCTTATCCTGGCCTATACGGTGACAGCGGTCAATGGCCTGATTCTCCACTGCCGGGTTCCACCAGGGATCTACAATATACACATAATCGGCAGCGGTGAGATTAAGTCCTGTGCCGCCAGCTTTCAGGCTGATGAGGAAGACGCGTACATCATCGTTCGACTGGAAAGTGTTGACTACCCCTTCTCTGTCGCGCGTGCTGCCGGTAAGATAGGCAAAGGGAATATGTTTGCTGTGCAATGCTTTCCCTACCAGGTTCAGCATGCTTACAAACTGGGAGAAGATCAGTATTTTATGCTGTTTTGATTTGGTGCTGATCTGTTCCAGCAGCACATCGATCTTCACAGCAGCTTCGCTGTATGCGCTGCCTTCATTCAGCAGCAGTGGTGAATTACAGATCTGCCGTAAACGGGTAATACCTTTCAACACGTGCATGGGATTCTTCTTCAGCTCATCCACCGGGCAGGATTCAATATATTCTCTTAATTCCTTTTCGCGGGCATCGTATATTTTGCGCTGCTCTTCCTGCATTTCGCAATAGACGGTCATCTCTGTTTTATCGGGTAGTTCTGCCGCTACCTGTTGTTTGGTGCGCCGCAGCACAAAGGGATGGATCTTCTTTTGCAGTTCTGCTGCGCGCTTGTTGTCTTTGAACTTTTCAATAGGCACGGCAAAGGTATCCCTGAACCATTGTTTGCTGCCTAACAGGCCGGGGCATGCAAAAGAGAGCTGCCCGTACAGGTCAAATGTGCTGTTCTCTACCGGGGTGCCGGTAATAACGATCCGGTTGCGGGAGTTGAGCAGGCGGACGGCCTTGTATCGCTGGGAAGAAGGATTCTTGATGTTCTGCGATTCATCCAGGAACACATAATTGAAGGTATATTTTCGCAGAAAAGAGATATCAGCTAACAAGGTACCGTAAGAGGAAAGGATGATCTCAAAATCGTCGAAATAGCGGGTATCCTTTACCCGGTCTGCCCCGTAGAGGGTGAGCATGTTAAGGCCGGGCGCAAATTTCCTGACCTCGTTCTGCCAGTTATGGATCAGGGAGGTAGGCACCACGATCAGGTTCGTATTCCGCGACGCCTTTTTACGTTGTGAAAGAATGAAGGCGATTACCTGCAAGGATTTGCCCAAACCCATATCATCTGCCAGGCATCCGCCAAAGTTGAACTCATCCAGGAAATTCATCCAGTTCAGTCCTTCCCGCTGGTAAGGGCGAAGGATGCCTTCCAATCCGGGCGGGGCTTCCACTTCCTGTATAGATTCAAAGCCTGCAAACCTGGTGTGGTACACGCTGAGCTCATGGAGCACATCGGGCGACAGCATTTCCTGGTCGTACAGGTCTTCAATAACGGAATAGTTGATCTTATGTGTGCGCAGCAGATCGTCTTCCAGTTCTCCTACCTGGAAAAATCCCGCCATCTTTTCCAGCCATTCAGCCGGCAGTATGCCCAGGGTGCCATCATCCAGCTGTACAAAGCGGCTTTTATTGACCACCGCCCGCTGCAGCTGTTTAATACTGGCCCTTCTCTTGCCGTAGCGCGCATCGATCTTAGTGTTGAACCAGTTAATACCGCTGGTCACTTCAATGCTTATACGCACTTTATGCGGGTTCAGCTTGTTGCCTTTGATCTCGTTAAAGCCCAGGACGGTGATATCCTGCTGGTGCCACTCATCAAAGGCCTGGAGGAACCATTCTTCCTGCAGGAAGCGCTCTTTATGCAGATAAAAATACAGTTGTCCGTCCTGCAGCTGTTCTTCGAAGTAGGGGTGTTGCCGGATGAGCAGTGCGGTGAAGGCGATCTCCGCTGCATCATTGCGTTTCACGGCAAACTCTTTTCCTTTCGCATCCACGCCGAAAACCTGCCGTTTGCTGAGCACAGGGATCTCAACCTGCCCATATCTCATTACAGGATTGATCATTACAAAATTGCCCAGTTCTGATAGGTAGATCATCCTTTCCGGAGGCCCGTTAAACCCATGCTGTTCCGCCAGGGCAGCAGAGGCAGGGGGCAGGTAGGCATAGTTGATCTGTACCTTGTTTTCCAGCCGCGAAAGAATGTTGCGCTTCAGCGCAGCGTAGCCGGATTCGTGGATGCTCACCGGCCCGTTATGTTTTTTGAAAAAGTCGATAATATCCAGCAGGTGAAGGTCATTTACCAGCAGCAGGGAGCTTTCGCTGAGCAGGAAATAGGAATACCGCAGCTGCAACGTTTGCAGGGGCAGCCTGCTGCCGCCCATATGCAGATGTCCTTCCAGTTCATAGAAGGGGCCTTGCTGGTTCACGGTAAGGCTGATCGGGTCTTTCAGGGTGCTCACCCTTACCGGTACCAGGGAGGAGACGGAAACATGCTCCGAAACATCGCTGTTATGATAGTAGAAAGATAGTTCCAGGGGATTGGCGATGATGGCCTGCAGGCTCTCAATATCCGCAGCGGCGCGCTTGCCGCCTTCCGGCTGCTGGAAGCGGGTGATCGCGGTAAAGAACCGGATCTGCCGCGGATCATCGACGCCCCAGATATAATCTACGGGCTGCAGCAGCGTAAGCGGATTCTTTATTTTTCCGTCTTTGGTGGCGGCGGCCTCATAGAGCTCTATGTTCAGGTGTTTGTAGTATTTGTGTTGCCGGATCACGATGCAGCGAACAGTGTCTGGCGACCAGGAAGCGCCGCGGGGCAGGGCAGGGCCTGCATTGCTGAACAGGGCCTCCTGCAGCGCGCCAAAACTGTCTCTGGTAATGGGCAGTAGTCCCGGTATAGCGGGGCGTATCACTGCTTTTTTATTGACCAGCTCCACCTGGAAATACTGCGCCAGGTCTGGCGCTTTTTCCAGTCCGTAATCTGCAGCGGCTTTCCGGATCCTTTCGTTCCGCAATTGTTCATCAAAGAAGATCCGCAGCTCATCCCGGTTCACGATGTTGTATAGCACCTGCGACTGGTGCTGGCACAGCCTTTCTTCAGGCCCGTTGCACTGGCAGGAAAGGCGCAGCCGCTCCTCCTGCAGGGCTACCCTTACGGAAGGATATCCCTCCGGAAAGATGAAGCTGCCTTCATTCACCGTGATGTGCCCGGGCATAAGATCCATGAAACCTTTCGCGCCGGTATCAATGCCTGCTGCGCTGTGTTTTAGGATAATGCTGTTGCTCAGGCCAGGGCCGTCAATACCGTCCAGAACATACTCGTTTGCCAATGCGATGTTTTTTACCGCGGCAAGTTACAGATTGTGGATGTAAGAGAGCATGAAACCTGCTGAAAATCGATGAGCCACTGTAGTGACGGGGTTTCCCAGCAGCAGGTTATTTTCATCCGGATGGTCAAAGTTAACATCCTGCGGATAAGCGCCGCTACGACCGTATGCCAGCAGGAAGCCGGTGCGGAAATTGAATTTTTGCCGTTTGAAATTGGCGCCCAGCGCCAGGTGATAATTGTTCCAGTGCGCCGTAAAAGCCTCGTAGCCGCTGAGGCTTTTGAATTCGCGGAGGTCGGCATAGCTCATATCGCTTCGCAGTGCGCAATAAGCGGTGATGCTGGGTTTCAAGGTATAGCTGATGCCCACTGCAAAATTGATAACGGACTTACGGGCATCCTGCAGGCGTATGAGCGATTGGGTCAGTGTGCGGTTATCGCCGGTGTCCGGCCGTAGAAAGGCCTCATTACGGGGCGTAAGGATGTTGTAATCTTTCACACGCAGAAAATATTCTGTGGCGAAATACAACTGTCCCCGGCCATAGTCGTAAGCATAACCTGCAGCAATGCTCAGCGGCATCTTCCACTTGGCTTTCAGTCCTTCCTGGCGGGTGCTGGCCATAAAATCGTAAAAATCCTTGCTGTAAGGCTCGCGGATATTGCTCAGCATATAATCGCTTACGATACTGCCCCGTCCCCACAGATGCACCAGCGGAGAGGTCACCATCAACCCGAGATGATGCCGGCCTGCGGTGTATGCCAGTCCGGCTTTGAACTGAAGTCCTGCATGTACATAATTCGCCAGGTAGTAAGTTTCGGTGCTTACAATCGGTAAAGAAGAACTGTCTATATCCCGGTTAGCCAGGGCCCTGGCATTACTGGTAACGTTATAACGCTGCTGGTGCACCTGGGCTTCTGCGGAGAAACCGGCAGACAGGCGGGGAGAAAGCCGGAAGCCCGTTCCCAGCAGGGCGGAGGTTTCGCTAACCCGGTTCTCCACCACATAGTCGCCAACAAAATATTCGGTACCCGGACTATAACTATCGTCCAGCACATTGATCTTCTCATCCCGCCGCTGCGAGCTTTGGTAGCGTAATCCAGGTGCATTGATCAATGCATAGGCGATCACTACCGGCGCTTTCTTGCCAAGCGAAATGCTACCCGACAGCATCTGGGGAACGATCCGTACAGACTGCGAGCGCAGGTGTTTTCCCGTGCCCGCCCCGTTCCTGATGTTGATGGATTCCAGCTGATAAATATTGGCGCTGATAGAGCTGATAGCGATCCTGCTCTTGTTAGAAAGGCTCAGCAGGGCGGGGTTATAGAACAGCACACCGCTGTCACGGTTACTCGCAATCACCGAACCGGGTGTAAGGAAAACGCCAGGGCCATAATTGTTTGACCAGTAATGCGCATCCTGCGCGAAGGAGGGCTGCAACAGTAAAAGCAGAACAGGGAGGAACAGTAGAGAACGCCGCATACAAACAAGTATTAGAGGATGTTGATAGTTAACGCATTAGCTATATAAAAGGTTTAAACAATATCAGGCGGGCGCTGTTATAAAAGATGAGGCACACCACTATGATCAGATTTCTCTTATTTGGGGCCCTGTTTTGTTATGCCATTAGCCTGCAGGCACAGAACCTGTCCTTTACCGCGCCCGTTAATTTTCTTCCGCAGGCAGCTACAGATAAAGCAATAGACATTACCAGCTTTCACGGTGGTTATTTTGTAGCATGGAAAGAGAGTGGCCCTAATGGCGCTATCAATGCCTGCTTCCTGGGCCGGCGGCACGACACCGCCTTTGTACAGCGGGTGATGAGAATAGAGAATGGCAGCAGCAGCTTTGCCCCGGTGCTGCAGGTGCTGAACGACCGCCTCTACCTCTTGTGGATCAGCCCCAACGGCGGCCTGCACTACGTGATCAATAATGCTGATACCAGCTTTAACACGCAGAATGTTTTTGTGCAGCAGCTGGATGGTCCCTGGGCGCTGTCTTACGGCCTCACTACCACCGCGGTGCATGGTCAGCTGATGCTCGTGTCTCACGCGACCGACAAGAGCACCTTGTTGTACGCCCTTTTGGAACCGGACCAGAATGGGATCTTCAAAGCGGCCGGCGTTGAAGAGATCTACAATATCAAGGGGGCCGATTATCCTTTTATCGTCAGCCTTACGGATACGGATGTACGGCTCTGCTGGCGCGGGTATAAGGAGCAGAATATCTACTATGCCGATTACAATCTCCATGATGCCACCTGGCAACGCCAGGCCCGCCTGGAAGACGCGGAAACCGGCGCAGCGCCTGCGCTCTATCATGTGTGGAACTCCCGGCACCTGTTCTATATCTGGAGAGGGCCTAAGAATGATAACCGCATTTATTACACCACTGCAGCAGATGGCGCAGCACCCGGCGGAAAAAAAGTACTGCCGGCCTACTTTACTACCAACAACCCGGTGGCAGTGTGTGAGCTGGACAGCAATAACTTCATCATGGCGTATACCGGGGCCGATAACCGCTTCTATCTCAGCTATTTTGCCAGCTATAATCCCGCCTCCTGGATGCAGGACCTCTTTCATCCCGGGCGGGCAGACCTTAGCCTGAAAGACATTGTTATCCCCGGTTCGCATGATGCCGGGATGTCTGTGCTCAGCGGCACCGGCGGACAAATGAAAGACGCCATCAACAGCTGTAATACGCTCACGCAGAACCTGCCCATCAGATCGCAGCTGCAGGAAGGTATCCGCATGTTCGACCTCAGGATAGGGATGTTTGAGAAAGCATTGTACACCAAGCATGCACAGTCAGATTGTGATGCAGATGCGGTTGGCGCGGGCTATGGCGAAAAATTCTCAGTAGTGCTGGATGGGCTGCGGAGCTTTCTTGATGAGAACAAAATGGAGACGGTGATACTGAATTTCAGTCACTTCTGCGATGCCGACGTACCCACCGCTTCTATTGCAGATACGCTGATGGCTAAGCTGGGGGAGCATCTCTACAGTCATCCCGCGAAGAAGCTGCCCGCCCTCAAACTGAAAGACCTCGCCGGTAAGGTGATCGTGGTATTTGAACAGCGCGCCTACCATAACGGGGCTATCGATTCCTGCACCATTTCAGACGCTTCCGGGGCCTTTATCAATTATCGCCGTAAATATGCCGCCACGAATGATATGCAGAAAATGCTGGCCGCGCAGCAGGCTTTTTTCAGCAATATGAGGGATGGGGTCAGGGAGAACGACCTGGTACGGCTGGACTGGCAGCTGACCCAAAGCGGGCAGGAGGCTGCCCTGATCTGTAACGGCTACCGGCCGGATAAGACAGGCGCCCTGGTGAGCGGTGTTATCCTCCTGGCCAATGCCCTGAAAAAGAATGAAACCATCCTGGACCTCTCCGCCAAGGGAAACCGTCTCTTGCTGCCCACGCTCAGCGAGTGGATCGCCAATGGTACCGTTAACTCCCGTAACAAGCCCAATATCCTCTATGTAGACGTAGCCGGGAGCTGGATCACGGATTACTGCATTGACCTGAATAACAGCCAGTTATATAAGCCCTGAACTTTAAGTTTTCTTTAGCTGTTACAACATTAAACTTTATATACCCGCCATGATCTAATCCACTAAAGAACAATATTTAACGCCAATCAACATAAAAACTTAAAAAGATGAAACGGAGATTATTGATACTGGGTGCGCTTATAGCCTTCATAAGCACATTTTCAGCAGGCAGCGTGTTAGCTCAGCGGCGTATAAGCGTAGGCGGGCATTTCTACGGAGGCGGAGCAAGAGTGGGCGTCGGCGCCCATTTCGGGGGCGGCGGTTACTACTATCGTCCTTCCGTGGTGCACTATTATCCAAGGCCTTATGTAAGGGCGTATTATCCATACTATTACGCTTATCCCATTGGATTCCGGCTGGGCGTGCTGCCCTACGGCTTCATGACATTCGGAACGGCCTGGGGCCCTTATTACTACTATGATGGTACGTTTTACCAGCGTTCCAGCGATAGTAAGGAGTATGAAGTGGCAGAACCGCCTGTAGGCGCAGATGTGCCCAGCCTGCCATCCGGCGCCCAGGAGGTGACCATCGACGGTAATACCTATTATGAGTATAAGGGCACCATTTACCAGGAAGTGATCAAGCAGAACCAGCGCCGTTATGCGATCGTGGGTAAGAACGGGCAGCTGAACACAGACGGGGACAATGAGCAGGCTCCTTCGGGCAATAATCCCTCAGATGAGGGTATTATTTCTGAACTGCCCCAGAACAGCCGTAAGGTAGAGATCAACGGTCAAACCATGTATGTATCACCGGATGGTATGTATTACCAGGAAGAAAAGGATGGTAACAACAATGTTACCGGTTACAGGATCGTAGGTAAAGAATCGGCTGATTAACAGGCTTGTAAGAGTAGTGTATATCCGCAAGAGACGCTTTGTCAAAATGATAAAGCGTCTCTTGTTTTTTATGGATAAGTGCCTGATCTATCGTTGATAACTATACGGAAATCTCTTTAAAATAACTGTCCCCCAGGAATGGGGGACGGGGCTGATAACTATCCTATGAAAACTTGCTTTCGCAAGCTAATCCTGTTAGTTTTGAGTTATAGAGAGTACGTTTATTTTTTGTTATTGTTTTGTTATTCTTCAATAGAATTTCGTTCAGGGCGTCGCGGTCTTTAATTTTGGTTGTTTTGCAAATTTCAGAAAGTACAGTCAGTCAGTGGCGGTTTTTTTAGAAAAACCCCCTAAAATGAGTGTATGTACCCATTTTTGGGAGCTAGTACCTAATTCATATAGTGCTATTTTGGGGGTTAGTACCTATTTTAAGCTATACTGTGCTTTTATCGTTTATTGATGCCCGTTATCTTGCATCATATTTACGTATGAAGGACATGTACATCCTGAGCTTGATGTAAACCATTGTATAACAAAAATTTAAAATTATTTGGCGCATTTATCCCTTGCCAGCGAAGCAAACTATGGTGAAAAAATCTAAACCGCCGTTGGCGTTAACAACAAATTCATGTGTAGCAAGGTAGCCGAACGCTCCCCTGATCCGGCCTATGCAGAATTGTACAAACATATTGTCTGATGGGTGAAGTCTCTCGTAAAATATTACTGGTAGACGGGAGCCATTCATTCATTAATCAAGTAACCCAGCTGCTGGAGTTGCAGGACTACAAGGTCCTTTCATCACACTCCGCAGAAGAGGGATTGCAGATCTGTTTGGAACAATTGCCTGATCTGATCATTTGCGGCTCGGCGCTGCGTGACACAGGCGGTCATCATTTTCTGATGGCATTGCGCGACGATCAGCGCGTGGCACATATTCCGCTGATCTTTATCGGCCTCAGAGAGAGCCGTGAGGATATGCGCATGGCTATGAATCTGGGAGCAGATGATTATATGGTGCAGCCATTCAAACGGCAGGAGCTCTTATTAAGTGTACGGGCACGGCTCAACCGTTTTTCCATTTTCAGGGGCGAACGCCAGGTGTTTGAACCTGAACAGGACGATGGAGCATCCACCTCGCTGCAGGAGAAATATAACCTCTCTAAAACCGAAATAAGGATCATTAAACTGATCTCTGAAGGAAAAAATACCAAAGAGATCGCCGCAGAATTATTCGTAAGTAATAAAACCGTCGAAAACCATCGCTATAACATTGCACGTAAGCTGGGATTAAGCGGCCGGAACTCCCTGACTGAATACGTGATAAAAAATATTATTCAACGTTATCGAAACCTGTGATCCCCAGCATCTTCGCCCTCTTATATGACACTATCTTTCATATCTTGATTAATTAATATTACTTTATTTAATAAATATTGCTAATTTTATATATTAAATATAGAACTATATTGAGCCGAGCTTGAAACCGGGAGGGTCCTATTTATATGTATTACAATAAGTTATGGCATTTGCTATAGTTTATTTGTTACGCTGTTACCTATGAGTGCTATTCGTTATAGATCCTTATGCTGCACAATTGTTGCCGTTTTAGTGGCAGCAGGTCAGCTGTTTGCCCTGGAAAATCCGGGGAAGAATGACAGAAAAGGTAGAATGGCGGAAACAATCAGCCTCGCCAACCCCGCTAACGCCGCAGAAGGAGGTGTTTATGGTGGCATTGATCTGGTCGTATCCGGCGGGCCCGCCCCGGAAGATATCAGCATAACTTTTACCGTAACAGGTAAAGCAACAGTTGGGACAGACTTCTATAACACCGGCTGGACAGGAACCACCACCATCTTTGCCGGAACAACTTATACCCGCTTACAGCTGCAGGCCATTAATGACGTGCTCGTAGAAGGCGATGAAGACGTGGTAGTGACGATTACCGGCGCCACAGGCCTGAGTGGCGGTACTTATGATACATCCTCCGGCAACGGAACAAAAGTCCTGCAGATCATAGACGATGATAATATTATATCTGCTTATGGTACCGGTGTGCAGGCAGCAGAGCCCAGCACGGACATCACAGTGAAATTTGCCCTTCCCGCCAATATCACCGCTTCAGAAGATATAACGCTCACTTATACCGCTAATGGTACAACTGCCAGTGCAACAGACTTTGCGACACCCTCAGGCACCATCGTGCTGCCCGCAGGGTCCAACAGCGTAATACTTACCATACCCGTTGTGGATGACAAGATCATTGAGGGGAACGAAACAGTGTTGGTATCGCTTACAAGCGCAACGGCTCCGACCTTTAATGTAAAATTGTCAGAAAGTGCATCCGTAAACTGCTCCATACTGGATGATGACTCTGAGCTTAGTATCAGCGTGGGAGGCACCATCGACGGCAAGGAATTTCCCAATTCTCCCGGACGTTTTACTATCACATTGCCCCCCGGCGTAACCACAGGCGCGATCATTACCGTAAGATATACTATCACCGGTACTGCTACCAGCGGCCTGGATTTTAACCCCCTGAGCGGCACCGCCTTTATCTCTAAGTCTAAAGGCAGTACAAACGTTATTATATCTGTTATTGATGACAAAGTAATTGAAGACCTGGAAAATGTAGTGATCACCCTGGTCAGCGGTTCTTCGGCGGATCTGACAACTTTTGCCATCAGCCCTACCAACGGTACCACTACTGTGAGCATCACTGATGACGATAATGTGCCTGCCAACCGCCAGATCAGTGCTATTAAGGTAGAAGACGGCGCTGAGTCAGGTAACGATGGCAGCTTTAAATTAGCACTTCCCATAGTAAGCACCGCTCCCCCTGTTGCATATACCTATAAACAGGACATGACCGTCACCTATACCATTACCGGTACTGCTACGCCAGGCGCGGATTATACTCCTTTAACGGGATCTGCAACACTGGTGGCCGGCCAAAACAGTGTTTTGGTTACAGTGCCGGTATTAAACGACGCCCTGATCGAAGGGGATGAGAGCGTGATCATTACCCCGCAGGCGGTAACTGTTGGAACGGATGTATTTACCGTAAGCGCCATTGATACCGTCATGATCATAGATGATGACGATGATAATCTTATCGTAGGGGTTAGCACCGTAGACCGCGATGGCAGCGAAACCGGCGACACCGCTGCTTTCAAGGTAAGCCTGCCTAATGGTACCGCCGCATCTGCACCGGTTACGGTGAGCTATACGATAGACGGTACTGCCTCAAACGGTACAGACTATGTTTCCTTGTCTGGCACCATCGTGATCCCGGCAGACAGCAACAGCGTTTATATCCCGGTGAGCGTGTTGGATGATAATCTGGTGGAAGGTGATGAAAGCGTAAACATCACATTGACAGGCGTCACTTCCACATTGCCCTTCACCATAGATGCGGCTAAAGACACCGCCTCTGTGAAGATCCATGATGATGACAATATTAATATGAACATTGTTGTGGACGCCAGCATTCCTGCAGGAGCAGAGCCGTCCACTGCCGGGGAATTTACCATTGGCTTGTCTTCCGGTAAAGTGACCACCGCGCCCATTACCGTTACTTATCATACTGCTGGTACCGCTGTAAGCGGAACAGACTATACCGCGCTCTCCGGTACCGTAACCATTCCGGCTGGCAGCAGCAGCGCCGCTGTGAGCGTTCCCGTACTGGATGACAACCTGATCGAAGGCGATGAAACGGTGATATTAATAATGGACAATGTCACTTCCACGCTGCCCTTCGTAGCCGGCACTCCCAAACAGGATACTGTTATCATTAATGACGATGATAATGTGAATATGGGCGTGATCATCACTGCCACCAAGGATAAGGCAAGTGAGCCCAACACCGCCGGCGAGTTCACCGTAAGCCTGGCATCGGGTAAGACCACCCTGGTACCTATTACGGTTACCTATACCGTGAGCGGCACTGCCACCGCGAATACAGACTATACCACGCTCTCCGGTACAGTGACCATTCCGGCAAACAGCTCCGGCATCAGCTTCCCGGTTACAGTGAAAAATGACACCATCGCGGAGCCTGCCGAAACTGTCATCGCCCAGCTGAATACCATTACTTCTACCATGCCTTTCGTGAAAGGCGTTCCGGATAAAGATACTGTCACCATCCTGGATGATGACACTGAACAACTGGTGATCGAGGCCAGCGACGCCGATGCGGGCGAGCCCTCCAACGCGGGCCAGTTCACTATCCGCATTGTATCCGGTGCGCTTGCAACGGCTGATATTACTATAGATCTGCAGATCACAGGCACTGCCACCAACGGCACCGATTATACAACGATCCCGGCCAGCGTGGTGCTGCCTGCAGGCAACAGCAGTATTACCCTGCCCGTAACCGTGATCGATGATAACATCGTGGAAGGCAATGAGAACGTTGCGGTGCAATTAATGAAGCTTACTTCTGCTGTACTATATAGCATCGGTGGTAACAACCTGGATACGGTAGTGATCACTGATGAAGATGATGATAACCTGAGACTGGAAGTAGTGGCCTCCAAAGCCGATGCAGCCGAACCCGGCACAGATCCCGGCAACGAAGGTGAGTTCACTATCCGCCTCGAGTCCGGTAAAGTGCCCACGCAGGATATCTCTATAGATTATGTTATGGGTGGTTCTGCCACCAATGGAACGGATTATAAGCTTGTTCCTACCACCGCCGTGATACCTGCCGGTAGCTCCAGTGTTAAAATACCGATCACGGTGGAGGATGATCCCAAGCCGGAAGGTATGGAGACCATCATCCTGACAATGAGCAACGTTAGCGGCGGCGGCATGCCTTTCATCATCGGCTCCAATGCTGCTGCAACCGTAAACATTGCCGATAATGACACCGTACTTACTTCTGCCTGGATGAGCGATAGCCACGA